>RCNB010000489.1_pt1 | contig 26836 bp, 22 predicted proteins | sample 2041321 | NCBI WGS metagenome assembly RCNB01 (sample SAMN09708232, study PRJNA481090) | Marine sediment metagenome, whole genome shotgun sequencing project. | reverse complement strand
GTGTTAGGGTTGTTTTCTTCATACTCTTCTGAAGCAAAAATGTATCTGAAGCTTATTCTATCTGCTATTGCGGTAAAATCAAATTCAAGAATAGTCGCATTTAAAGTATTTTGTTCTTCTAAAACAGTTTCAAGATCAGAATCTCCTAACCAATTTGGAGCGTCATCATCACTCAGAGTGGCATTTGGGCCTTGCGTATTTGAAAGCATTCCAGTACTTAACACAATGCCTCTTTCGAAAGGAAAAGAGGTATTAGAAGCATCAAAATATCCATAGCTTTGATTGATATTATTAAAATTGCCTCCAACAGCATTTGTTACAACAATATTTTCAATACAGTTGCTATCAATTAAGATGTTTTCAATAAGCTGTTGGGCAGTATATGCCTGACTATCAACTTGAATGTATTGACTAAATCCGTAATTGAAATAAAAAAGTACTATAATAGATACTAGTTTTCTCATTTTATAACACTAGTAAATATAATCTTTACTAAGCAAAAAATAAAAAGTAGATATGTGTGTTTTTAATTATCGTCTAAGTGCAAAATGCCCTTTTACTTGAAACTGTGTATTGCCTTTTTTTACATTTGCAACAAACCAATAATCATTGGCAGGCATTGTAGTGCCATTGTATGTGCCATCCCATCCTGATGTCATAGAAGTTAGAAATGTCATTTGTTTGCCGTACCTATCAAATATGTCAATCGTGGTACCAGGTAAATATTCGACACCAGAGATATGCCAAGTGTCAAAATACCCATCACCATTTGGTGTAAAGAATTTTGGAGTGTCAATAACTACAATATCTTTTGTAATCTCTGAACAGCCATTCAAGTCTATAATGGTTATGGTATGATATCCCAAAGACACATTCTCAAAGATGTTAGAATCTTGTGGGTCACCATTATCTAAAACGTACATGTAATTCCCAATACCACTAATGGTAACTGTAACATTGTTTGGGTCTGAAAAATCTACGGTTTCGGTAACCTCTATAGTAGCTTGCTCAGATTCTATGACGTTAAATACAGTCGTAGTTTGACAACCAAATGGAGAGGTAACTGTTACCCAATATTCTCCTACTTGTGTGATTTCAATTTCAGACATTGTTTCGTTTGTGGACCAAAAGTAAGTGTCCCCAGATATTATTTCTCCAGCAAAAACAGTAAGTGGAAAGTTCTCAAGACAAATAACTTGTTCGGGTATTTCGACAAATGGTTTTCTGTGTACGACAATATAAAATGAAGTGGTATCAAAACATGTGGTAAGATTGTTTTCCAGTCTTACATGAATTTCTTGTCCATCTAATGCGTAATAGTTTAAATCGGTAATTTCATTTTCACCAGAAACAGCATCATTCGAGCTTTCATAGTAGGTAACTGTAAATTCCGATGGATTTAGAGTACCAAGAATAGCTGATGTTTGTTGGGACAAATCAAAATTCAAATAAAAATCATCATCATCATCACAGTCCTCTAGATTAGGCGGTGTATTTGCTATTGGATTTGGGTTCACTAGTAAATCGAAACTTGAAATAGCAGTACAAGCCGTATCATTAAATTCAGCCCTTATATATAGGGTTTGATTAGATGAGTTATAAGTATATGAGTTTCCAATATCATTTTGGTTATTCTCAGCGTCATTTAACGTTAAAAAATAAGCAATAGTTGTATTGGATGTTTCATCAATTAATATCTCAGTCGCTTGGTTTAAATCAAAAGTATCAACATCATTATCACATATATCAATAGATGGGATAGCATTAATTACTGGTGGAAGATTTACAATGATATCCAAAGGTAAAGTTGCAAAACAACCAGAAATGGTGTTCGTTACTTTTACAAATACGGTCTGTGGATTGGTGATGTTTGAATAGTTATCAGGGTTTGATATGGTATTAGTATCTGTCTCTAAATCAGCTATAGTTTCAAAATATGAAATTACGGTATTGTCACTTCTAACATCTAAAATCTCAAATTCAGAAACTGTTAAGTCAAAGATTGAAATACCATCATAGTCATTATCGCAAGTTGTTAAATTTTCAGGTAAGTTTACTGTGGGAACTTGAATTACGTTTAGACCAAACTCAGCTATGGCATGACAGTATGTTCCATTTTCTATTCGAGCGTAAATCTGTTGTGGATTACTAGTATTCGTGTAGTTGAGATGCAACTCATTTTGTGAATTTTCAGCATCTCCCAAAGAGCTGTAAAAGGTAATTATCAAATTATCTTGAATACCTTGTGTTATCTCTGCGATTTTATTGCTTAAATCAAATACTTCAAAACTATCGTTTGAAATATCATCGCAAACTAAATAGTTTAAAGGTGGATTAAATAAAGGTACAGCCCCAACTTCAATTTCAAAAGATGAGGTGCCAAAACAATCTTGATCCGTATTATTTTCTACCCGAACAAAAATTGTTTGTGGGCTAGATGTATTGGTATAGTTAGCATTTTTGTTAATAGTATTGGTCCTGTTTATGGCGTCTTGCTCGGTTTCATAGTAGAGTACCTGTTTTCCGCTTTGACCATTCAGTATTTCTGAATCTTTCAAACTAAAAAGGAAATCTGTGGTTTGGTCCCCGTCGGTTTCACAATTTTGGAAATTAGATATGGGTATAAACTCTGGTAATGTATTTACAATTATTGGAATATGTGCTGTTGCATAACATCCTGTGACAGTACTTTCTAATCGAGCAAATATGGTTTGAGTTGAAACACTATAAGTCGAAGTTGTTACAATTGCATTTAAGTTATTTTGCAAATCATTTAAAGAGGTATGAAAACTAATGATGAGGTCTGTCGTATCACTCACAATACTTGGTATTAAAGCCTCTAAATCAATAATTGAAATCCCATCCTGATTGTCATCACAAATAATAATTTCTATTGGAGAATTTACTGCAGGTGCAGGAATCACATTTATAACAATTGGTATTGTGTTGAAACAAAGGGTTGATGTAGAGGTTACTCTTGCATATATTGTTTGTGGGTTACTTGTATTTGTATAATATTGGGGCAATGCATTGGCATTGTTAATAGCATTCGCATCGGAGGTATGATAACTTACAGCAACGTTTTGTAGATTATTTGTGACTAGGTTATCAAATGTATTAAGGTCAACACTCGTAAAACCATCATCATTCGTATCACAATAGTCAATTGGGTCGACAGGTGAAAGTAAAATAGGAGGATTTACAATTAGATTAATTTGAGCCTCATAGGAACAGTTGGCCGACTCAATTTTAATAAATATTGCTTTTGGGCTGGTATTTACTGTATAAGGTACATTTTGATCTATTGGGTTGATGTTATTATCTAAATCATCTTGTGTTTCAAAAAACAATATTATTGTGTTATCTAAGCTGTTTATTATTTGTGAAGCAATATCTATTAGGTCAAATTCAGCAATTCCATCGCCACTTATATCGTCACATATTTCAAAATCATGTATTTCTGAGCCCGTAATCAATAAGTTGGTATGAAGTACAATTTGTACAACCGAAGCACATCCAGTTAAATCGTTTTCAACCCGCACATATATGGTTTGAATATTGGCCGTAGTATTTGTGAAATTAGTGAAGTTCAATATTTTATTTTCTCCAGTTTGTGCATCTTGATTTGTAAAGTGAAAAGTGGTTGTTACGCCAGTTAAGCCTCCTAAAAGATTAGGCAGGACTTGAGATAAATCAAAACTTGCAAAGCCATCATCATCTCCATCGCAGGCATTTAATGGGGGTATATTTGCATTTATCAATGGCCTGTCCAAAACAGAAATTGTTATTGTTGTTGTATTGATACAGCCAGTATTGGGATTAATTACCCTAACAAATAAAAGCTCATTTGGTAATGTGTTTACATAGGGAGACGGAATTGCATTGATTCCCGTATCTGCATCATTTTGTGTGTAATGATACGTCACATTTAAGTTTGAGTTACCAGATGTAATTTCAAAATCTGATTGAGTTAAATCTATCGTTGTTGAACCATCAGAAATACTATCGTCACAAATGGTTATTGGTGTTGGAGTATTGATTTGCGGAAGCTGATTAACAACAAGCCTAAAGTCTGCATAAGCCATACAGCCACTATCTATGTCTTCAATACGAACATAAATAGTTTGTGGATTTGTTGAGTTTTGTATTGGATTTGTAATGGCGTTCAAATTGTTTTGAGCATCATTATTAGTTAAATGATAAGAAATATTGTAGTTGCCAGCTGATACTGCATTCAGAACGTCAGAATCTTTATTTGAAAGATCAAAAGTCTCGATACCATCTTCGCTTGCATCATCACAAAGCTCAAAATTACTGATATTGCTTGCAGTTTGTTCTGAACTTAGTGTAATAAATACTGAATCTTCAATAACACAATTTGTGGTGTTTAAGGGAATAGTAATCTCAACGCGATAGTTTCCAGAACCAGTAACGGTGAGTGTACTGTTGGTTTCTAATGGCAATAAAGTACCATTTTGATACCATGCATATGTTGCCAGTGGATTGAGTATGTCACCATTTATTTCATAGTCAACGGCACATGTAGAAATATCTGGACCTAAATCTACAGTTGGGTTAAAACTGTTCCCTTGAATAAAAACTGCAGAGTCATAATTCTCGTCCGTTTGATCCGCTATGACTAGTTTTATATGGTATTGCACATTAGGTAATATACTTGCGCTAGCTGTCAACACATTAGTCCTGCCATTGTAATTGGTGTCACCCATACTATAACCCTCGAAATATTGTTGATTTTCGGCTGGACAAAAGCCTACAATTTCATCATGAATTGTATTTGTGTTTACGGGAATGTTAGTTCCAGGAATAACTGCAATATTTGTATAGGGATTATTAGTTCCGGCCACCTTTATTAAAAAAGCAAAGCCATCAGAATAGTCACATGGGAAATTTCCGAAGTATTCTTCGGATGCGAGAATATAATTAAATTGAATAAGATTTGAGATTGAAATAAAATCAAACTCAATTGATGTTGCATTTAATGTATTAGCAATTCCAAGAGCTGCTTCTAAATCTGGGTCTGTACCCCAATTAGGCTCGCCGTCATTTAATATATTAACATTGGTAGTATTTCCTCCTGAGTTAGCATTTCCTGTTGATAGCATTATGCCATTTTCAAAAGGAAAATTTGAATTATCTCTTTCAAAATATCCAAAACTTGAAAATCCATTTACTGCTCCATTAATAGAAGAAGATATATTTGTGACTTCTATGCAACCTTCGGCAAGGTTACTATCAATTAAATTTTGTACAGATTGAGTGTTATCTATTGAAACTTTTTGAGCTAGTATATTGTGTACACAGCCTAAAAAAATAAGTATTACTAAGTAGGTTATTCTTGTCATTAACAAATTGAAATTGACAATTAAAACGGGCGATTTTTAAGTCAATTTTTTGATTTGGGTTACAGTGGGGAAAATAGATATAATATAGATTAAATACAAATAAATTCGATGAAATACATTTATTAGTAGGATAAAACTGTAATAAATTATGTATTTTATCTATTAAAATGCAGAAAAATCGGATAATTAGTGAAACAAATAAAGCCTATCGTTTTAAGCTAAAATGACTTTTGAAAACTCTTCCATCTTGAAGTTTGACATGAAACCAATAATCATTGGTTGGTAAATCTTGTCCATTAAACGTACCGTCCCATCCAGAACCTTGTGGACTAAGTTGTTTTATTAATTTACCATAACGGTCATAAATAAAAACTTCGCTTTTAAATTGAGAAATGTCATTTATACCATAAACATGCCACGTGTCATTATATGAATCACCATTAGGAGTAAAAAACTTGGGAAATCCAATAACAGAAACTATTTCACTAACAATGCCACAATCGTTCTTGTCTCTTACATAAACCGTATGTAGTCCTGGAGGCACATTTTCAAATAAATTGCTGTCTTGATATGGACCACCAATTTCATTTAATGAAAATTCATAATCTCCTTCTCCCGAAACTAATATTGATATAATATTGTTCGATGTTGCATCTGTAACTTCAATATTCTCAAAAGTTGCAGTATTAGAGGGAAGGACGGTAATCGTTCTTAATTTTGTACAAGAATTAGCATTACTAACTGTAACAGTATAAGTCCCGGGAGCATTAATTAAAATTTCTTGAGTTGTTTCTCCTGTAGACCAAGAATACGTAAAGTCGGTTGGTATATTATTAATGAGTCCAGAATTTAGAGGTATGGATTCAGGAAATGTATTTAGACAGTATAGCGTTTCAAATTCTGTTTCAATATTGGGTAACTCATAAACAATGAGTTGTATTTCGGTAATACCATAACAAGCATTATCATTCTCGACTCTAGCAAATATGGTTTGCAAGTAAGAAATCGTATTTGTATATGGAATACTCAGGGCATTTTGTTCTAAAAGTGAATCTTCATAAGTTTCATAATAACTTAAGGTTACAGTTGCTGGTAAACCATTTAAGATTGTTGCATCTGCTTCGTTAAGATTAAAATTATAAAAACCATCTTCAATGCCATCATTATCACATTTTTCAATAATTGCATCATTTGCATCAGTGGCAGTGACATCAAGCATAAGTAGCGATATATTATGACAGTCTGTAAATGCATTGATGACTCGTACAAAAATGATTTGTGGATTTACTGTATTGTTAAATGAATTTCCATCTATTTCATTAATGTCATTTTCTGCATCTAATAAAGTTAAGTAAAACTTAGTCGTTCTATTGCTATTTCCTCCAGACAATGCATCATTAGCTTCGGTCAAATTGAAGAGTGTAAATCCGTCTGGATTGCCATCTTCATCACATTGAAACAATGTTGCATCAAACGCTTCAGGAATTTGGTTTATGATTAAATTAAAAGAGATTGTTGAGTAGCAGTCGGTATTTAAATTGTTTTCAATCCGTACAAATATTTCTTCTGTAAATGGAGTAATATTGTAATATATATTGGGTAGAGCATTGTTGTTTGAATCAGCATCAGCTTGAGAAATGTGGTATGTAATTGAGTTTGATAGTGCGTTTTGATTACCCAAAACTGTTGAATTGAGGGTTGTTAAATCAAAGTTACGTTGCCCATTCATGGCATCTCCATCATTGTCATCATCACATATTTCCAAATTACCAATTAAATTTGCTACAGGAGTATCAAATACTTCTACAAAAAAAGAGGTTAAATCATAACAATTGGGATTTTCTCTATTATGAATTCTAGCAAAAATTTCCTGAGGATTTGTGTTATTATTATAACTCCCAATAATTTCATTTACATTATTGTTAGCGTCAGTCTGTGAACTAAAGTAATGAACACTAAATACATTACTGTCTTGTAATCCTAAAACATCAACGTCTTGTGCTGTAAAATCAAAAACCCATTGATTATTATTATTATCATCGCAAACAACAACGTGGTTTGCTTGATTGGCAAAGGGTATTTCATGATAAGATACATAAGCAATTCCTTCAAACGTATCACAGCTACCATTATTAAACTCAATTAGTAACTCATAAGTTCCACCTTCAATAATATCAAGGTCGAAATCTGATTCAGATAGAAGTACACCATCTTTGCTCCAAGTATAAATTGCATTAGGGATATCCTCATAACTTAGTGTATAAGTGTCTCCAGTGCATAATTTTAAATCAGAGGTACTAGTCCCGTTTTGGATAATATCTATTTGATCGTTAAAAAAAGACTGAATGAAAGGAGGTAAACCCTGAGTTGATAAATTGGGTGAAAGATTTATAGCATTATGTTGATAATTACAGGCAGCACCTATTGCATTTGGATTATTTATAACACCTAAAAAAGGCAAGCCGTTAGGATAATTACTACTTAATGCTCTATATATTTTTCCATTTGGACCTAATTGTAGCGATCCTCTATATAATTGTCTTTGGTCTACTGCAAATTCAGACGCTTGAATGTCCGGGCTAGTCAAATTAAATTGGGTTAATGTTGATTGATGGATTGAAGCTGGGCCATTAAAAGTTTCATTATTATAAGAATGTACATATAGAAGTTCGCTGCTAGGAGAAAATTCAACACCATAAGCAAATGGTGACGGGGAATTAATAGTTAGCTCAAGTTCATTGGAAACAATTCCAGTTAAAGCATCAAAATCGTAAAGATATGTGCCTCCGACCACGTTAGCTGATATTAGTTTTGTGCCATCAGGTGATACTTTGATTTGTCCTCTGGGATCACTACCAGGAATTGGTGCAAATGAGGAAACAACAGATGTTGGATTGACTCCAGTTGTGGATACCTCAAAAGCATGATAGGTATTGAAAAATTCAACACTACCATCAAATGAAGCAAATGTCAAAACCCAGATGGATTCCGACTGACAATCTTTTAATACAGCAGTTATTTTTTCGGTACTATCAACTAGAAGTGGAACATTTTTTGAAGTAATACCGCCTAAACCACCGTTAAGACTCATATCAACTATCGAATAATTAAATCCATTATCAGGATCAGAATTAGGATTGATAGTTGTATCGACAGTAAATATGTAGTATTTATTTGGGTCTTTAGGGGCTGGAACGACTAAGGCAGACTGTGTACTCGATGGATCACCAAACAAGCCAGTTCCATTAAGCATCACTTGATGGTTTCTATTATATACCGTTCTACCATCCGTATAGAGCACTAAATTACCAGTGTTATCAGATATGGAAGTACAGCCTTCTAAGGTATTCAATTGCCCAGTATCAACCGAGCTTACCGCACCAGAAGCAATGTCAAAATTAATGCCAGCTCCTTGACCAAAAAACCAGTTAGCAGCTTGGTTTTGAGCAAAGGTATGTCCACACACCAACACGGCTAGGATTATTAATATCTTTTTCATTTATAAGCAAAGTAGCTTATAAAGATATTACAAATCCCGCTTCTTTAATAATCTATACGATAAAAAGATAAATAAGGCTGTCCAACCTAATACAATAACAATCTCATACCAGTGCAGTGCATAGTCGTAAGCCAGATTTTCTTTATCTGGAAATTTTGACATAGCAATCCTTTGAAAAGGCTGCTTAATTAAGTTATACATCGATTTTAAAGGAAAGTAATTTTGAATCTTTTCTGCGATTTCTGTACTTTTTGTTTGCCACGCAATTAGACCAAAAATAATCCATTCTACAATAAAGTCTACAAATAAGAAAGCAAGTGCAAATGCAGAGCGTTTGGCTAGCATACCTAAGTATAAACAAAATGAAAAGAAACCTACAAGTTTTACAAAATAACCAATTAAATATTCTGTTTCTCTAACTATTATGTTTATTTCAGTGTAACTAGAATAATATAGCCCAATTAAGAGAGCTATAAAAGTTAAGAGTACAGTTGCCACTAAAGAAAAGAACACAATAGTATAAAACTTAGACAAAATAAATTCCTTTTTACTTAAACCATCAATAAGGTTTTGCTTTATGGTTTTGTTACTATATTCATTGCCAATCATGCTTACCACCACGATTGCAAAGAAAAACTTGAATTGTGATGCAAAAAATGTAGTAATATGCCAAATTATAGGAAAATTATAGATTCCTAATTCACCTAATTCAAGTGTAAAAAAACCAAAAACATTTATTTTAATTGCTGATAATAAAATAATTGTAAAAGGAAGTATAAATGATATAAATATGAGGATTTTACTCGTTCTATTAAGTAAAAGTTTTTGTAATTCTAATTGTAAAAGACGTAGCATTTTTGGCTGATTTTGTGGTTAATTGTTGTCGGTTAACTGAAGGAATTGTTCTTCTAAACTTTCTTTACGTTTTACCAGATGCGAAAGCACAATACCCTTATCAAACATTAATTTGTTGAATGTTGCAGATTCCATAGGGTTATTTAAAAACGCTGTAATTATGCCTTCTTCAATCGTAAACTTCCCAAAAGATTCATCTTCTTCTAGAATTTTAATTAACATATCTTGTTTATCTGTTTTTAATTCAAAAAAACCATGACTAGAAATCATTTCGTCCACTCTACCTGAGTACAACTTTTCACCTTTTCTCAAAACAACGACATGAGAACAAACTTTTTCAACTTCATCTAATAAATGAGAAGCAAGTAATATTGTTGTCCCTGCATTTGCAATTTCTTTAATGATTTTTCTAATTTGGTGAATACCTTGAGGATCAAGCCCATTGGTTGGTTCATCCAGAATTAAAATTTCAGGATCGTTCAAAAGGGCAGAAGCAATAGCTAAGCGTTGTTTCATTCCTAGCGAATACGTTCTAAATTTACTGTCTTTACGTTCAATAAGTCCAACAATCTCTAATTTTTCATCAATTTTCGCCAAATCAACACCTTTTATTTTACAAACCAATTTTAAATTTTGGTATGCACTCATGTAAGGGTAAAAGTTTGGATTTTCTATAATTGCTCCTACTTTTTTAAGAGCATCGTGTGTTGTTGTGTTACCATCAAACCAATGAAAATCTCCATGAGTTTTGTTAACAACGTTTAATACAACACCAAGCGTGGTAGATTTCCCGCTGCCATTAGGCCCAAGAATTCCATAAACATTACCTTTATTAATGGTAAAGCTAAGGTCTTTAACTGCCGTTAAGTAACCAAATTTTTTGGTAAGGTTACTTATTGTTAAAATTGATTCCAAATTGTCTTGTGATTGATTAGTTATAATCGTAAGACGACCAAACGCATAACTTGTTACAAGCATTTTAAATATAGAGGTAAAATTATATTACTTTTGAAATAATGACATTAATGTAATGAAAGACTTAAAAATATCTAAAAAAAAACCATCGTATCCTATTTCAAAAAAGTTAAGTGCTTATCTTTCTGAATATAAGAGGAACATAAGAATGCCTGTGTTTTATGAGGATTTATTGCGTTTTCAGGGATCGGTAGTCGTATATGATAAGAATGACAACGATACGTTATGGATACGAGTTTATTATAATGAATTTGAAAGAGAAGATATTGATCTAAGCTTAAAAAAGGTATATTCAATATTGCACTCTGATGGTAATGAAAAAATAATTCCCTTCTTAAACGTTGATGCGATTGACTATTGTACGTTCGGAAATTCTAAACCTTTTAGAATTAAAGTAAGAAATATTTTGAATGACAATTACACCTATTTTTATGTAAAAAAAGCAGATGCTTCAAGGGTTTACGGTTTGGAACTTGAGCATATGTTGTCTCCCTATAACCTCCATTTCATGGTTTTTAAGGACACCTTAATTGAAGAGCATATTGCGGGAATTCCTGGTGACGAATTTATTCAAAACATGTTGCCAAAATGCAGCAAGGCAGAAAAAGCACAAATAGCAAAGGAGTTTGTTAAGTTTAATGAGCGTTGTATGATTAGGCTTTTAGGTGATATGCGGTCTTATAACTATGTAATTGTACCAACCCATGATTTTGATCATGTGGTGTATAAAATACGAGCCATTGATTTTGATCAGCAAAGTTACGAGGGGAAGTTAAATATTTATAGACCTCAATTTTTTAAAGAAAATTTTAAAATGGTTGAATTGGTTTCTAAAATCTTTCAGAAAGAATCTATAGATCAATATAAAATGGAAGAGCGATCCATTATTGCAAAACGCCTAATAAGTTATAATGACAGAATTGAAGAATTGTTGGATTGCATGATTGCTGATACCATTTCAATTAAAGAACATGAAGATTTATTGAAGACTATAGTTTATGAATATACTTTAGACATGAAATTTAAGCATAGCAAAAATATGGGTGAAATATTAAAAAATGCCTTGGATTTTGTGAAGCGTAATTATGAAAACACATCAAACCTTTAAAGGGTTTGCCTATTAATTCCAATTTTCGTTAAAATCTAAATCATCATAATCGTCAATATTCAAATCTTTATCTATGTTGTTGTAATCTACATCTTCTTCAATTTCAAACACCTTTTCTGGAGCTTCATTTGGGATTTGTCCGTGAACATACATTAGGTTTGGGTAGTCTGTGCCTTGCGCTTCTTCAACAATTTCGGCCAGCTCTATCAAAAATGTCCACATACTTAAAAAATCATAAATATAGATAAGCCTAGTTCTAGTTTTATCAACGACATCTTCCAGTACGGTTTCATTCATCAATTTCACTGAGTTTATACCTTCACTCAGATCAAATAGTGAAATTTCCTCACCTTGGTTCCATTCATCATCGCTTATATAAAATGAAGCCATTTCGGTGCCATCAAAACCAAATGATTGTGTAACTGAATTATGGAAATCTTCTAAGGTATCCGTTTTTCTAATTTCAATATCTCTAAAAATATCGTCCTTTTCATCATGATCAAGGATAACTCTAAATCGGTAAATCATATTAATGAATTAGTTTGCAAAGGTAATTCTTTTTTGAATTATTTACAGAAACGATGCAAAGTAAATGTCATAGCACTTAATAATAAAAAAGCACCAATTTGATGGCCAACACCAAGCCATACAGGAACTTGAAGTATTATAGTTAAAACACCAAGTAAAAATTGTAAACCTACTAATATTAGTAAAGCCATTATCCCATTAGATTGATATTTTGAGAGGTTCATGTTTCGTGATTTGTACCAAATTATAAGTACTAGGGCAACTACAAAATACGCTAAAATTCTGTGCACAAATTGTACACCACTTTTTCCTTCAATAAAGTTTTTATATACAGGAGTTTGTTCAAGATAGACGGTTTCGTGCATAAATTCACCTTCACTCATCATTGGCCAATGATTATGAATAAATCCCGCGTCTAAGCCAGCAACAAACGCCCCATAAATAATTTGAAGAATCAAAACGCCCATTGCGATTCTAATTAGGGTTTTGAAATTTTTATCAATTTCTTTTTTATTGGGAAAAACAATATCTAGGACTACCCAGAAGGTGTAGGCAAAAGTTATAAAAGCCGTTGTTAAATGTGCAGCTAGCCTATAATGGCTTACATCAGGATTATCGACCAAACCACTTTTCACCATATACCATCCAAGGAACCCTTGAAAAGCACCAAGGAATAATAAAACGATTGATTTCTTAACAGTTGGCTTAGAAAGTTGTTTGCTTATTAAAAAGTATAAGAATGGTAAAAAGAATACAACGCCAATTAACCTCCCAATAACACGATGAAACCATTCCCAAAAATAGATGTCTTTAAAATCTTGTAAACTAAAAGAGGAATTAAGTTTTTGATATTCAGGATATTGCTTATATAAATCAAATGCTTCTTTCCATTCTATGTCATTCATAGGAGGGATGGTTCCAGAAATTAGCTTATAATTTGAGATGGACAAACCTGAATGCGTTAATCTAGTTATGCCCCCAACTACTACCATTATAAAGATAAGAATACATCCAGTTAATAGCCAGTAGATTACTTTTTTGTTGTCTTTTGTCATGTTGATTTTAATCCTAATTTTTCACCTTCTCTTAGCATCAATTTATAGGCTGCATCAAATTCGTTAGGAATATCTCCTTCAAGAATAGCTTCTTTAATGACATCTTTTATCAAACCAATTTCTTTAGATGGGTTTAAGTTAAAAGCTTCCATAATTTGTTCTCCGGACACTGGAGGTTGAAAGTTACGGATGTGATCACGATTTTCTACTTCTATTATTTTATCTCTAACAATCTTAAAATTGTTATGGTATTTTGAAAATTTATTAGTGTTTTTTGTAGTGATATCTGCTTCGCATAAGGTCATTAAATCGTCTACATAGTCGCCAGCATCAAAAACCAAACGCCTCACCGCCGAGTCGGTTACCGTATCCTGAGCTAACACAACAGGGCGAGAGCTCATAAAAACCATTTTCTGTACAAACTTCATTTTATCATTTAATGGCATTTTTAATCTTTTAAAAAGATGATATACCATTTTAGAACCTTCAAATTCATGGGCGTGAAAAGTCCATCCTACTTTTTTGCTAAATTTTTTGGTGGGAGCTTTACCTATATCGTGTAATAAAGCTGCCCAACGTAGCCAAAGGTTGTCTGTATGCTTGGCAATATTATCAACAACTTCTAGGGTGTGATAAAAATTGTCTTTATGGCGTTGCCCATCAACTTCGTCAATACCCTTAAGAGCTGTTAATTCTGGTAAAATATAATCTAACAATCCAGTATCATTAAGCAATAAAAAACCAATAGAAGGTTGCTCACATTCCAGAATTTTGTTCAATTCTACTATAATACGTTCTTTGGTTATTATTTCTAAGCGATGTTTATTTTTAGTTATTGCTTCTAATGAATTAGCATCAATTGTAAAATTTAATTGATTGGAAAAGCGAATAGCTCTAAGCATTCTAAGTGGATCATCGCTAAATGTAATATCAGGATTTAGAGGCGTTTTTATGGTTTTTGACTTTAAGTCTTTTATGCCCTTAAAAGGGTCAAGTAATTGTCCGTAACGCTCTTGGTTTAGATCTAGTGCTAAAGCATTTATTGTAAAATCTCGACGGTTTTGATCGTCTGCTAAAGTACCATCTTCAACAACAGGGTTTCTACTATTTTTACTGTAAGATTCTTTTCTAGCACCAACAAACTCAATATCGATGTCCTCATAACGGAGCATAGCAGTGCCATAGGTTTTGAAAACTTGCACTTTTGGCTTATTGGGCAAATTCTTTGCTACATGTTTTGCAAGTGATATACCACTGCCAATTGCTACAATATCAATGTCTTTATGGTCGCCTCTTTTTAATAAAAAATCACGTACGAAACCTCCAATTACATATGCATCTAATTGTAATTCTCTTGCTGAATCTGAAATAATTTTAAATATTTTATGGTGTAGTGCTTCTTTGTAGTTCATGCTTAATTTTAAGTCTTCAAAATTTTATTTACGAATAATTATCGTTTTACCACCACTATCCAACTTTATTATTGATGATGGTTTTGAAGTCAATTTTTTGCGATGCAAATTTACAATATAGTCTACACCTTTTAAAATCTGGTCACTTATTTCTTTAAATGATTGCGGTGTTGGTTGTCCGCTAAAATTTGCAGATGTTGATACTAAGGGTTTGCCAAGAGCTTTTATTAGTTCATTGCAAAAGGAATTGTTAACTACTCTAATAGCTAAAGTATTGTCACTTGCAATCAAATTTGCTGGAAGGTTCATCGGGTTGTTGTAAACTATAGTTGTTGGTTTCTTAGCTCGTTCTATCAAATTAAATGCAGATTGTGGTATAATTTCAATATACTTTTCTAGCATTTCAATATCGTTTACAAGACATATCATGCTTTTGGTTTCTTCACGCTTCTTTAATGCATATATTTTTTCGACAGCCTCGCGGCTTGTAGCATCGCAACCAATACCCCAGACCGTATCTGTTGGGTAGAGAATTATTCCGCCTTGTTTCAAGACTTGTTTGGCATATTTTAATTCTTCAGAATTATTGGTCATTTAAAGATGAAATTATTAAGCGCAAAGATATTCAAACTGAACAGAAATAGTACTTGATGCTCTATATAAGTTATCTTTTCATTGTAATATTGATTGTTTAATTTATCCTAAGATTTATTAATACATTTGCCAAAACCTTTTTAACGAGATTAATTCAAGTTACTGCTTTTAATGAAACAAGTCATTTCAAATCAATATTTATCGTTTAAAAAACAGCTTGATGTTTTTATTAAGGACTTTAATAGTTTGGGAATTCAATTTGGTAAAGCAGATAGAAATAAAATAAAGCTTTTTGACTTAAATGATGAAACTATAAATATAAAATCATTTAAAATTCCTAATATAGTTAACCAAATTGCATATAAGTTCTTTAGAAGTAGTAAAGCCCAGCGCTCGTTTGAATATGCGAGTCAATTAATTGAATTTGGTATAAAAACACCAATACCAATTGCCTATTATGAATTTTCAGCACCTTTATTGTTTAAATCTAGCTTTTATGTAAGTAATCATTTAAACTGTGATTTGACGTATAGGGAGTTGACTAAAGATTTTGATATCCCAAACTATGAAGACATTCTTAGAGCCTTTACTAGGTTTACATTTCAATTGCACGAAAAAGGCATCAATTTTTTAGATCATTCTCCTGGGAACACATTAATTAAATTAAATAATGGGGATTACAAATTTTATTTAGTTGATTTAAACCGAATGGAATTTAAACCTATGGATTTTGAAACTCGAATTAATAATTTTTCTAGGCTAACTATCCATAAATCAATGGTAGAGGTTATGAGTGATGAATATGCAAAATGTATACACGAAGATTATGACAAAATATTTGCTTTAATGTGGAAAAACACTCAAGAATTTCAGCGTAAACACCAACAAAGGAGGCGGTTAACAAAGAAAATTAAGTTTTGGAAAAAATAAGGCTACAGCTTATTGTTTTGAATCAACTCCCTCAACTTCGTGTACTTTAAAAAAGTGATATTAGCAGTTTGCACTGAAATCACGAAACCGTTTAAGCCATCTAAAATACCGAGCCTAAAAAAATAAGCTTTAATAAATCCCCAAGTTGGGTGTAAAACAATTTTCCATATAGGCGCTTTTTTTCCTAAGTCAAAATAGGCTTTTGCGGATATACTTGAGAATTTTTCTGTCTTTAAATTAAAATCAGAATAAGACTGATATGTCCAATGTAAAATATCACCTTCAAGATAACCAGTCTTTTCACTTTTATCTTGCAGTATAATGTTGTCATGGGGATTAATACCTTGCCATTCTGCTTTTCGTCTGTCGAAAACGCGTAATTTTTTATTTGGATACCAATCGGAATGTTTTATCCATTGTCCGCAAAAATTATTAAATCTATTACAATAATACCCACTGAGTTTCCAATTATCTTTCAGTCTAAGAATGGCCTTTTGTAGTGTGTCAGACAAAGCTTCATCACCATCTAAAGAAACGATATAATCATTCGAAGCTTTAGATAAAGCAAAATTCTTTTGTTCTATATATCCTAAAAAAGATTGCTCAATAAAAGTTGCACCGTACTTTAAACAAATAGCTTTTGTATTATCGGTTGAAAACGAATCTACTACAATGATTTCATCAACGACGGGAACAAGTGAACCTAAACACTTTTCAATATTTTTTTCTTCGTTATACGTAATTATGACGCCAGAGAGTTTAATCATTTCTGTTTAATACTATTTTTGGTAAAAATAACTATTTTTGAAGCAATGAAAGAACATGATGTTTCTGTAATAATAAGTACTTATAATCAGCCAGAATGGCTAGAGAAAGTGCTTTGGGGTTTTAACCAGCAAACATATAAAAGCATTGAGGTTATTATTGCTGATGATGGTTCTGACTCAGCAACTTCTGATTTGGTTGAGAGCCTTAAAAAGGATTTGTTTTATCAAATAAAACATGTTTGGCAGGAAGATGACGGATTTCGAAAAACTAAAATATTAAATAAAGCAATTTTGGAAACTAGCACGGATTATCTCATTTTTACTGATGGTGATTGTATCCCGAGGCAGGATTTTGTTGCGACACATTTAAACAAAAGACGATTGAATTGTTTTCTTTCGGGTGGTTACTTTAAGCTGCCAGAGGAAACGTCTAATTTAATTTCAAAAAAACATATAGTAAATCAAGATTGTTTTGATGAGAATTGGTTGATAGATTATGGAGTTAAAAAATCGTTTAAAATCAATAAGCTAAGAAAGGGTGCTTTTAAGACATGGTTTTTAAATACGTTTACAACAACAAAAGCCACTTTTGATGGCATGAATGCTTCAGCTTGGAAAAAGGATATTATTAGTATAAATGGATTTGATGAGCGTATGACTTATGGTGGAGAAGACAGGGAGTTAGGAGAACGCCTAATGAATTTAGGAGTACGTCCTGTACAGGCACGATACAGTTTGATTTGTCTTCATTTGTATCATGAGCGTCCTTATAAAAATGAAGCAGCTTTGATGAAAAATAAAGTCTTAAGAAAAGAAACTAAGCGATTAGGGTCTAAGTTTACTAAATTTGGAATTAAAAAATAATATACTACAATTTAATAGTATGTGGTTTGGAGTGACTTTTAAAAGTAAAGTAATTTAATCGTTTTCGTATTTTATACTTTCTGATTAAATTTAGAGGCTTCCTTTTTAAATGACTTTTGTCTTTATGCAATAAAGAAATACAAGATTCAATTACTCTTTCACTAGACTTACCATCAAAATAAGGATGTAACTGGTTGATAAACTCATCTATATTTTTAATTAAATGTTCAGGATATGTAAGTGCTTGGTTAAATGCTTTCTCAAGAGCTTCTGGAGTTTTAATATTTACTAAATAGTCATGATTAAAAGTATGTCTATATGTAACCACCGGTTTTTTCTGAAGTAAAAATTCTTGAATTGCGGATGTAGTATCTGCAAACATGATATCTGCCTTTTTAAATAATGGAATTAAATCTGTAGTGTTATAATATTTGAAATTTTTACCGTTTAAAAATTCCCATTTATCTTTAATTTCTCTAGGTAATTTAGGATGTAATACCATAATGAAATTAAAAACTCCATTTGTTGACAGTCTTTTAATTTCTCTATAAATAGCATCATTATATGCCAAACTTAAACGTTCTGAAAATGTTGAAGCAATCATGATAGTTTTATTGTTTTCTTTTTTTTCTATGGGAAATAATGTGTCTACCTTAGACCAACCCGTTTCTATAACTTCAAAATAAGAATGCTTTTTTTGTTGCTCTTTAAAACCAATTGTAGTAGATGGACCTTGCGTACAGTACAAATCAAAAAACCCACGAAGTCTAAAATGGCTAAACGTATTTTTCTTTGAAGGTCTTTTTTGTGCATTAAAACCATGAAAGACTTGCACTTTTAATCCAGGAATAAAATCTGGAACACTGTCTGTTGCTGTTAATACAATATCTGGTTTGTAATCAATAACAGTTTGAATAGATTGTAAAACATTATTTTTAGACTGAATAGCTTTTTTACCGTCTTCAATATCTGCAAACCATTTTACAATATAACCACGTTTTGTAATTTCGGTTTCTAATGGCATACCAATTGGTAGAGCGTAACTATATGATATGTATATTAAAAACTTGTATTGCATTAACTTAATTGTTTTTAAAAGATTTTTAGAAGACCAAAATAGATTAGTAAATTGTTTCTTCAAAAAAGACATGAGCTGTTTTTATTTCATACGGTTTTCTAACCATTGTAATATATATGTTAAAATAGGTGGTGGACAAAGGTCTAGGCTTTGCATCCCCAAAAATAACTTCCCTTTATCTTTGATGTTTAATTTAAATTTGTACCAAAACAGAGGCTTTTTATAAGATCTGAAATACATTAATTGTAAATCATTCTTCAAAAAACAAGTTTTATTTTTTATTTCTAAATGATTTGCTAAACCTTGTGGTGTAAATTGGTTTGCATTTCTAAATTTATGCTTTATATTTTCTATAAGTACGTCTTCATTAGCTTTAAAATAATTTTCGAAAGTTGATTTTCTAAGTGGATGTGGTGTGTGTTTAAAGTTGTAATATTTTTTAAAACCGGCAAGTCGCGCTGCTTTTTGTTGTATGGTTTTATGGCCAGCTTTTGTTTTTTTTAATTTTTTATAAAGTATATCTTTATCAAACTTTAACCATTTCCCTCTTAAAACGGGAAGACCGTCTTTAAAAAAATCACTAGGTTTTGTTTCATTAATTAAAAAGAAATCGTCATTAAAGTAAATAAAATGTTCAGCCAAGTTGGGGATTCTGTATAAACAAGTTTCAATGGGTCTACAATTAAAAGTAGGTAAAAATTCCTCGTAGCCAGCGAAGATTACAGTATGATCTATGATTGATACTTTTTTGTAGGTTTCTTCAGTACTTTTCTTATTTAAAAAGCTTGGTGCTTGTTCATCTGTAATAATAAATATGTTTCTTATGTACGGCGCAAATTTTAATATGGAATCAATGGTGAATTTGATTTCATTTACTTGATCATATCGAGTCCTAAACTTCTTAGAATGTATCTTTTCCGTATCTTTTAAATACGGAATAATTTTTTCTTTATGCTTCTCGTCATTGCCATCAACCCATAGAATTACTGCATCTATAGGCTTTTCTTTAACATAGTCTTTTGTCATAATCTATTGCATCAAATTGTAAATATTGGTTTAAAAAACAAATCGATACTAATTTATTTTAGTAATTATTTGTTGACCCTTTTCGAGTTTAGGGAGTATAAACCAATCTCCCATAATTTTGTTGTATTTATCAGGATGTAAATCCTTTCTTCCGTCTGAAGGGTAAAATGTCATCTCCCCGAAAACAGATTTTCCTTTAATAGAGTAAAAGTCAACACGAACAAAAGGAAAATTAGCTGCTAATATTTCAGATAATTTTAGCATTTCGTCAAAATTGCTTGGTTTTTCGATTTCTGACGAAATACTTTTTTCAAGAGAAACATATCTGTAAGGCAACTTATTAAAATCTAAATCGTAAAATCCTCGTTTGTGACTTTGCGCTCTGTCTAGATGCACTTCTAAGAGCTTTGCAACACCATTGAAGCAATAATATTTATAATCGATAAGAGAATCTTGGCCATCCTCTTTTAAGAATTTTTCAGCAAGCAGTCTTGGCTGCACATCTTTATATGCCCATTCTTGTCCTGTACGATAGTACTGATTTTTATCGAGCCACTTTTTAAATAGGGTATTTGTTTTTGTGATGTCAAGTTTGGCTTTGTCTGTTACAATTAAATTGTAACTACTAGCATGTGTCGCTTTTATTACAAATTTATTTGGTAGTTCTTCATACACAATCTCTTCAGGGTTATCATAAATCCCATACATTTCATTGAGATATTTAGCGCCAATTTTATCTTCAACATAAGATCTTATGGCATACTTATCTACTAATTGATTTAAAATTTTTGGATGATAAAAAACTTTATACCATTGAATTTTTTCGTTAAACTCTATAGGATTATCTAAATTTAATTTTTTACCAGTGTAATATTCATAAAGGAAATGCGCGTAAATTTTAGGAGGTAAAAATTTCAACTTTCGCAACATTCTTAAGCTGAATCTACGTATGTTTTTTTGCATTATTTAAATCATTTGAGCAAATATAGCATAAAATTCTAACGGCTTTTTAAAGACATACTCAATAAAAAAATTAAAAAAGAAACCTTTCTAGATTTCATTAGAAAGGTTAATTAGAATTTTTATTGCTGTTTTTTATTATTACGACCTATTGAAGTAATTATAGCTTCAATTTCAGTAACCAATATTTTTTCTTTTTTAAATATGTAAGGGTATCAATTATTATTATGTAATCATCACCATCATTTACACGGCCACATCATGCTCACGCAGTGCATTGTTAAGTGAGGTTTTTTTATTTGTGCTTTCTTTACGTTTTCCTATTATCAATGCACAAGGCACATTATAATCTCCAGCAGGAAAAGATTTTATATAACTTCCAGGGATTACTACAGATCTAGCCGGAACCCGACCCCTATATTCAACGGGATTATTACCAGTAACATCAATTATTTTTGTACTCATTGTTAACGTAACACCTGCTCCTAAAACAGCTTCGGTTTCTACTCTTACGCCTTCAACAACAATACAACGTGAACCAATAAAGGCATTGTCTTCAATAATTACTGGAGCCGCTTGTAAGGGCTCTAATACTCCACCAATACCTACACCTCCAGATAAATGTACGTTTTTCCCAATTTGAGCACAACTACCTACAGTTGCCCAAGTATCTACCATAGTACCTTCATCAACGTATGCTCCAATATTTACATAACTAGGCATTAAAATCGTTCCGGAGGATATATAAGCACCATGACGTGCTACGGCATGCGGTACAACCCGTATACCTTTTTCGGCATAACCAGTTTTCAATGGTATTTTATCATGAAACTCAAACGGCCCAACTTCTATAGTTTCCATTTTCTGAATCGGGAAATATAGCACTACAGCTTTTTTGACCCATTCGTTAACTTGCCAACCGTTTTCAACCGGTTCAGCAACTCTTAAACTTCCAGCATCCAGTAAATTAATAACTTCCCTAATTGCTTCTTTGGTTTGTTCTTGCTTAAGTAATTCACGATTTTCCCAAGCATTCTCTATGACGGTTCTAATTTGATTCATTTCTTATATTTCAAACACAAATATAAAGTTATAATTTCTATATAGTAAATATTATCAATGCATAAAACTTAACAAAATGTGACTTTTTTGTTAGGCTTGTGTCTTAAAAGTAATATTGCAAAACATTAACCTTAATTTAATTGATTGCATATTTATTTCGTTGGTTAGTTGGCTAATTGTTATGGTGGATTATTAGCATTGAATATGATGAGGGAAGATTAACCATTATTAAAGAAACTCTCTATTTTTAGAGGGTTTTTTTATTTAATTTTGTTTAAAATTATGACATGGGAAGAATTTTAGCCATTGACTTTGGTGAAAAAAGAACAGGAATTGCAATAACTGATGAATTGCAATTAATTGCATCTGGTCTTACTACTGTTTCTACAATTGAATTATTACAATTTTTGAGAGACTATACAAGTATAGAAAACGTAGAATTGTTTTTAATAGGAGAACCAAAACAAATGGATTATACTGCTTCAGAAAGTGAAGCTTTAATAAAACCGTTTATTGAAAAACTTAACAAACAATTTCCAAATATTCCTATACAAAGAGTTGATGAAAGATTTACGTCTAAAATTGCTTTCCAAACCATGATTGATAGTGGTTTAAAAAAGAATCAGCGCAAGAATAAAGCGTTGATAGATGAAATTAGTGCTACGCTTATTTTACAAAGCTATTTGTATTCTAAATAGTTTCACTTTTATATTTAATAAAAATCTTTATAGTTGTATTTTTGCAATAATTATTAATGTAAATAAATGATATTACCCATTATAGCTTATGGCGACCCAGTATTAAGAAAAATATCGGTTGATGTTTCTCCTGAGCAGCCTAAATTGACTGAAATTTTAAGCAACATGTATGAGACCATGTATAATGCTTATGGTGTTGGTTTGGCGGCACCTCAAATTGGGTTACCAGTACGTATTTTTATTGTAGATACTGCACCATTTGCAGAAGACGAAGCTCTTAGCGAAGCAGAACAAATTCAATTGAAAGATTTTAAATGTACATTTATTAATGCAAAAATTATTGATGAAGAAGGTGATGAGTGGGCATTTAATGAAGGTTGTTTAAGTATTCCAAATATTAGGGAAGACGTTTTTAGACAGCCGAAAATAAAAATCCAATACCAAGATGAAAATTTTGAAACTCACACTAAAGATTTTGATGGATTGTTAGCAAGGGTGATTCAGCATGAATACGATCATATTCAAGGGGTATTATTTACTGATAAAATTTCTAATTTTAAAAAGCGTCTAATTAAGGGTAAATTGCTTAATATTTCTAAAGGGAAAATCAATGTGGATTATAAGATGCGTTTCCCAGACGAAAAAAAGAAACGATAATATTTTGATAAGTACAATAAACCAAATAAGTTTGCCGCTTTAAAAATAAAATCAACTATGAGTTTAGAAAGTATTTTATCTATTGCACAAAAACCTGGGTTATTTAAATTAGTGACTCAAACTAGAGGTGGTTTTATTGCAGAATCTTTATTAGACGGCAAACGTGTTTCTGTCAACTTGAGCAGTAATGTAAGTTTGTTAAGTGAAATAGCCATTTATACATTAACCCAAGAAGTACCATTAAAGGAGGTTTTTAATAAAATTAAGACCAAGGAAAATGGTGCAAAAACAAGTGTAAGTCATAAAGACGGTAAAGATACTTTAGAGGAGTATTTCTTTGAGGTATTGCCAGATTACGATGAAGACAGAGTTTATCCTAGTGACATAAAAAAGGTCATTAGATGGTATAATATATTGCATGAGCATAATATGTTGGACTTGCTTGACGATGTCAATCAAGATCAAGATGAAGAAGAATAGAAAAAACAGCTTATAAAAGCTGTTTTTCGTTTTTAGGTTAATTTTCTGAGATAGGTTTATAACATATCCATAAATTACTTAATATGAATTATAACATCTAAAAAAACGGTTGGCACAAAATAAAAAAAGGGGGAAGATTCCCCCTTTTAATTTTGAAACCTTTTAACGAAAATATTTTTAAATCCCTCTAAAATAAATAGCAAAAAGTCTCTAACTATTTGACATAGTATAAAATATACTATGCATGAATAACAGTTAACAGTTTCAAAAATAAAATATTACTTTGCATTTACCAAAAATTGAACCATAATTTATTAACAAGTTTGTAAGTATATTACTTTTTAGCATTGGGCTAGTATTTCTAATAGCTTAGTTTAACTTTGTTGCTATTAATTATTATAAGATGCTGACCGCATATACCAAGGAATTCAAATACAATTTAAAATTAGCAACTCCAGTAATATTGGGCATGCTTGGTCATACTTTTGTGAGCTTAGTAGACAACGTAATGGTTGGTCAATTAGGATCTGCCGAGTTGGCGGCCGTATCTTTAGGTAACAGTTTTATTTTTATTGCAATGTCTTTAGGTATTGGTTTTTCAACGGCTATTACTCCATTGGTTGCTGAGGCCGATTCTGAAAATAGTTTTGCCAATGGAAAGTCTTCATTTAAACATGGGTTGTTTTTATGTATAGTGTTAAGTTTACTTTTATTCGGTCTTATATTACTGGCCAAGCCATTAATGAATCTTATGAAGCAACCTCCTGAAGTTGTAGCTCTAGCGATTCCGTATTTGGATCTGGTAGCCTTTTCTTTAGTTCCGTTAATCATATTTCAAGCGTTTAAACAATTTAGTGATGGTCTGTCAATGACCAAATACCCAATGTATGCTACCATAATTGCAAATGTTGTTAATGTAATTCTCAATTATCTCTTGATTTTTGGAAAATTTGGATTCCCAGAAATGGGAATTGTAGGAGCAGCAGTTGGGACTTTAGCTTCTAGGTTTATTATGCTATTCTTTTTATGGGGCTTGCTAAGATATAAGAAAAAATCAAAAGCATACGTAACCAATATTAAGTTGTTCGTGTTAGAGAATAAAATGATTAAAAAAATATTAAACCTCGGATTTCCGAGTGCCATGCAAATGTTTTTTGAGGTAGCCATATTTACAGGAGCAATATGGCTAAGTGGGATGTTGGGTAAAAACCCACAGGCAGCTAACCAAATAGCCCTTAATTTGTCTTCAATGACCTTCATGGTAGCCATGGGCTTAAGTGTAACTGCAATGATTAGGGTTGGAAATCAAAAAGGACTAAGAGATTTTAAGGAATTAAGACGCGTTGCATTTTCTATATTTTTATTAGGCTTGTGTTTCGCATTTGTTTTTGCGATTTTATTTTTAATTTTTCATCAAGCACTTCCTAAATTATATGTTGATTTAAATGATGCGGAAAATTTAATGGACAATACTGAGGTAATAACAATTGCTGCAAAACTATTGTTGGCAGCAGCAATATTTCAATTAAGTGATAGTATACAGGTAATGGTTTTAGGTGCTTTGAGAGGGCTCCAGGACGTTAAAATACCTACATTAATTACGTTTATAGCTTATTGGCTAATTGGTTTCCCTATTAGTTATTTTCTAGGTAAGCAAGAAGCGTATGCAAGTTTCGGAATTTGGCTTGGACTTCTTGTTGGCCTTACCGTTGCTGCAATTTTATTGTACATTAGGTTTAATTATTTAACAAAACGATTAATTTCGCAAGAACAAAACATTATTTGATTTTATGGAACTTCCTAAATTTATACTTGGTGATAATACAGATTTACCAAATGCTATTTATGTAATTCACACAGATTATCCAAGGTTTATTATTAATCTTGAAAATGACGAAATAGAGTGGTTAGAGGATTTTGACCAAAATGATGAAAAAGAATTACTTCATGAAACAGAAAGCTTAGTGGAGGAAGCTTCAGAGTTTTACGACAGAGAGGTATCACGATACGATAATTAGAATGCTAGATCAACTCCTTCAATACGATAAAGAGCTTTTTTTATTTCTAAATAATTTGGGATCGTCTGCCTGGGATGGGTTTTGGTTAGTGGTTACCAATAAACTTACGTTTATCCCATTGTACGCCATATTATTATTTTTGGTGTATAAACATTTAGGGCTAAAATCCTTACTGTTGATTGTTGTTGTTGTAGCTTTAATGATAACTTTTACAGACCAAATCACTAACTTGTTTAAGTATGTTTTGGTTAAACGACCTAGGCCATGTAAGGAAGAGGATATGCAAAGTATAATGCGATTTATTGCACCAAGATGTGGCCGATATGGTTTCTTTTCTGGTCACTCGGCAAACTCAATGGCTGCGGCTGTGTTTGCAGGATTGTTGTTAAAGAGACATTATAAAAAGTTAATTTTTGTATTATTATTTTGGAGCGCTCTTGTGGCTTATAGTAGGATTTATGTTGGTGTACATTATCCATTGGATATTGTTTGCGGAATGACGTTTGGAGCGCTGGCAGGGTTTGGGTTTTATAAATTACAAGGCTACCTAAGAAAACGATTTATTTCTTAGTTAAGATATAGTAATTATTCACTAATCTATTTCTATAACCTCTAGCATCCTTCTTTGCAGAATTCAAATTAAAAGCAGCGCTTTGTTCAATAGTGTACCATTGCTCTAAAAGGGTTTCTTCTTCGGGGTTGATTTTATTTGACAGCATTCCAAACTTATCTTCCTTAGGAAATTTATATGTTGAATCATTTAACTTTATTTGAGGGATTTTATCACCAAACTGCCAGATTACTTCGGGGGAAACTCCATGCAAACTATAAACCGTTACATCGTCTTTTTGAGCTTCTAAGTTTAAGTTCGTAATGGATTTGTACGCATTGCTTTTAAGGGTATTGG
>RCNB010000487.1_pt1 | contig 26876 bp, 25 predicted proteins | sample 2041321 | NCBI WGS metagenome assembly RCNB01 (sample SAMN09708232, study PRJNA481090) | Marine sediment metagenome, whole genome shotgun sequencing project. | reverse complement strand
ATGCCGTGAAGCCCCAGTGGAATAGCCCGTAGGCGGATGCCCATTCGGCTGCTTCAGCGCTGCGGGGTTCTGCGCCGAACGGCGGAGCATCGTAATAGAAGGCCCACTCGACGCCACACCAGTACAAAAGACCTGCGCCGACGCCCGCGCAAAACAACATTCCGACCCAACTGATTTCGCTGAACTCCGGTTTGCCATCGTCGCTGTCGCCGAGCCGAACGTTGCCGTAGCGACTGAACGCGAGCCAGGCCAGGAAGCCGATTGCGGCAACGCTCGCGAGCAAATAGAGCACCCCGAATTCGTTGGCGATGTACGCGTACAAGCGCTCCAGGAATGCGCTGGACTCTTCCGGGTACGCCATCAGCGGCACGGCGGAAAAGACGATAATCGCCGCACATAGCCCGAAACTGGGCCAATCCACTCGGCTTTGCTCCACTTTATCCTCTTGATTTTGTTATCTATTTATTGTCAAGCGACTGTCAGAATAACCGCATCACGAATACTACCTTATGATTCACGCCATGAGTGAACCCCAGTCTCCGCTTCGACTCCGCAAGAAACACGGTACCGGCGCAAAGCGTGATGTCACGTCCGCTGATGGCAAGCGCCTGGTGGACGCCCAGTCCATTCGCAATGCCATCGTCGCGGGCATGATTGCTGTGATCGTGTTCAGCTTTTTTTGGGTAACACTGACTGAGATCACCAATCGGGTCTTTCCGTGGTTAACGGTCGTGCTTGGTTTCCTGCTCGGGCACCTTATTCGCATGGCGGGTCGGGGTACCGATTGGCGCTTTCCGTTAATTGCAGCCGTGATGGCACTCGCAGGCTCACTGATTGCGAATATTGTTGTCGCGGCCTCGGTTACGGCTGAGGGATTTGATACTGGAACCTTGCAGATACTGCAGGCAGTCACCAGCATGACGTGGCCCGTTTTTTTTGACGAGGTATTAACAGTAGCCGATGGCTTTTTTGCTGTCATTGCGGCGGCTCTGGCAGCGTTTTACTCGAACCGGCGACTCAGCAGATCCGAGTATCTCGCGCTGCGACTCTGGAATGAGGAACAACAGCATGGCTGACCGGGTCGCGATGAAAGCGCGGTCAGACTGGCATCAATAAGGGCTTGTCGCTCTTAATGCTTTTACCGGTCAGCGAGGCGAGCTGACTCGCGACCAATCGCTCGATGTCCTGAGCGGCATTTGCGATGCCCAGAAAGAAAGCGGGCTCACGTCGCAATAGTGAAAAGTTGTTCGACTCCAGCACCCGGACCAAATGCGTAATATTGCTTCTGATTGCGTCGATGTAGGGGTTTCGTCCGCCATACAAAACTTCCGCATAACGATAAACCCGGTTGAACTTCGAGTTCAGGCGATCACGCGTTACCTGCTGGTAAAACGCCGGTGTTTTTCTCAAGAGGTCCATGCCGGATTTGTAGCGAACCATGTATTCACCGGGATTCGCATTTTCAACCGCGACACCGCCGACGACAAATTCGTTGTACAGACGATCCCGGCATTTCTCGAGATAACAGCGGTCCGCCATTTGTGCGATCAGATCGGCAGTGCCAATAAGGTGTCCACAAATAATGTCGCGCGGGTCATCAAGTTCAATCTTGTCGAGGTCGAGCTCGTAACCGGTGAAATGCACAATCATGCTGCTAATACCGACGTCCTTGGTCATGCCAAGTTCGGGAAGGTAGCGGCGCAGGAAGTCGGCACTCCGCGACACGTGATACAGCGTAAACTCGGCGCCGTTCGCGAAGTCTTTGTCACGCACTTCATGACGAATGTAACCGGAGTCATGAAATAACGATGTGACGACCGCCATCTGCGCACGAGCAGCGCCAAGACGATCGGAAGGTTCGACGCTGCGTTCATAGCCAACCACAAGACGGGCAACGGCGAGCGTCATGTCGAGCGTATGCTGCATATCGTGGTAGGTCGTATCGCAGCCGCAATAACCCGGATAGCGGCCCGTGAACAGGCGTTCGAAATCGTAGAATGCCAGCCACAGTTTGTCGTAAGACATGCCCGGAAAAGTTTCTGAAAAAAGCTCGTGCACAGCGTTACGAACCGAGGCAGGGCTACTGACCTGCACCGTGTTGGTAACATCGAAATCGTTGCGTCGATCCTGCGACATAGGGCCCCGCTTTTTTCTTGTAATGATACACGGCGAGGTCAAGTCTCTCGCGCCGATTCTCAGGAATATGTCACATCCCGGTGTGCCAATTTAGCGACAGTCAGAGGTCGAATTCAGCAATAACCGGAGCATGATCCGACGGGCGTTCCCAGGCCCTCGGTTCCTTGTCAACGTAGCTGGCCGTGCAGTGCTCGGTCATTACGCCGCTGGTCAGGATGAGGTCAATTCGCAGGCCTGCATTGCGGCGAAAGCCCGCGGCGCGATAGTCCCACCAGCTAAACGTTTTCTCTGGGTGTTCGAACTTGCGAAAAACATCTGTGAGCCCGAGGTCGAGCAGATCCTGTAATGCTTTTCTTTCTTTCGGGCTACATAGAATCGCCTCGCCCCAGCCTTCCGGGTCATGGACGTCCGCATCCGCTGGCGCGATATTGAAATCGCCCAGCACAACAAGCTTGTCGTGCTCCTGCATCTCCGCTTCGAGAAAGCGATGTAAGGATGCCAGCCAACCCAGCTTGTACTCATACTTGTCCGAGCCCACTTCCGAGCCGTTCGGAATATAGAGATCAATCACACGCACATCGCCGACCGTGCTGGCGAGAACCCGGCGTTGTGGATCGTCGAGATCGGGGAAATCCATGACGGGGTCGGTTGCCGGCGTCTTGCTGATGACGGCAACCCCGTTATAGGTTTTCTGCCCACTGGCAAGCGAGTGGTAACCGATGGCCTGCAAGTCGTCGACCGGAAATTTCTCGGTAATTTGCTTGATCTCCTGCAAGACCAGGACATCCGGTTCGTTGGATTGCAGCCATTCGATGACATGCGGTGCCCGCACGTTCATTGAATTAACGTTCCAGGTGGCTATTTTCATGAGGTTTGAATCCCATCCTGACGCAGAAGCGCGTCGATGGTTGGCTTGCGGCCACGGAAGGCGACATAGGCATCCATGATATTGCGGCTGCCGCCGATCTCGAGAATTTCACTGCGAAAACGTTGTGCGGTGGCCGCGTCGAAAATACCCGCCTCCTCGAATGCCGAAAAGGCATCGGCTGCCAGCACTTCGGCCCACTTGTAGCTGTAGTACCCTGCCGCATAACCACCCGCAAAAATGTGTGAGAACGCGTGCGGCAATCGATTGTAGTCAGGATGATTGAGCAATGAGACTTCTCTGCGCACGTCGTCAAGCACCGTAAGAACAGGTAGCGCATTATTCGGATCGTATTCGGCATGCATCCGGAAATCGAACATGCTGAGTTCCAACTGCCGCAGCATCGCAAGTCCCGCGCCGGCATTTCGGCTCTTTTCCAGTTTTTCGAACAACTCCAAAGGCAGAGGCGCGCCGGTTTGAGGGTGCGCGGAGCACTTGTTGAGAACGTCATAGCTCCACGCAAAGTTTTCCATGAATTGGCTCGGTAGCTCGACAGCGTCCCAAGGCACCCCGTTGATCCCTGACACACTCGGAATATCGATGCGCGTCAATAGGTGATGCAGCATGTGGCCGAATTCGTGGAACAAGGTCACGACGTCGTCGTGCGTCAGCAGCGACAATCCAGCGTCGTCTCGTGGCGGAAAATTGCAGACGAGATAGCCAACAGGCAATGCCAACTGGCCGTTCAATTGCTGGCGACTAATGCACTCATCGATCCAGGCACCATTTCGCTTTCCATTTCGAGCATAGATGTCCGTATAGAAACCACCGATAAGCTGGCCATCGGAGTTATTGATCGCAAAGTAGCGAGCATCGTCGTGCCAGACGGACACATCGTGTCGTTCTGTTAATTCGACGTTGTACAGCTTCGCCGCAAGGGAAAAAAGGCCGTTGATGACGGTGCTGGCCGGGAAGTACTGACGAAGTTCTTCGTTTGAAACCGAATACTTGGCTTGTTTGAATTTCTCGAGCCAGAACGTCACGTCCCACGGCTCGAGGGGCATGCCAGCAAATTCCTGCAGGTCGGAAAGCTCTTGCTCCGCAGCGTCACGTGAGCGGGCGGCGAGCTCTCGAAGGAAGCTCAGCACCTCGTCGGTGGAAGCTGCCATTTTCGTGGCAAGCGAATACTCTGCGTAATTCTCGAAGCCGACGAGATTCGCGGCCTCATGGCGCAAAGACAAAATATTCTCAATGTTGTCGCTGTTGTCCCACGCTGGATCGTCGCCCTGATCAGACCCTCGCGTTGCCCAGGCCCGATACATCCTCTCTCTCAATTTGCGGTCGTGGGCATGCGTCATGATCGCGTGGTAGGTGGGATAGTTCAGTAACAACAACCAACCATCAAGGTCCTTCTCAGCGGCGTCTTCGGCGGCGCGATCGACCGCCTGCCCGGGAACGCCGGCAAGCTCATCGGTATTCATGACGTGGTGCGACCAGGCGTCCGATGCATCCTGAACCTTGTGCTCGAAACTTGCCTGAGCTGCTGCGAGCTCTTGCATGATTTCTTTGAAGCGATTCTTGTCGGCCTCTGGCAAGTCAACACCGGCAAGATGAAAGTCGAGCAGCGCATGGTCAACGGCACTGTGATGTGATTCGCTCGCGTCGTCCGTCAACGACGCACCAACGCCGGCATAGGCTCGCTGCAAACGAGCGTTCTGTGACATTTCGGTGCTGTGTTCTGTCAATAGAGGCAGAGCCTGATTGTAGGCATCACGCCAGTCTCGCGATCCGAGTACACTTTGCAGGTGAATGACCGGTGACCAGACGCGGCCAAGCTCATGTTCCATCAACTCGACGGGAACGACGAGCGACTCGAAGTCTGGCTCATGATTTTCGTCCAGCAATACATCGAGTTTTTGGCGATGATCAGAAATCAGTTGCTCGATGGCGGGCATCACGTGATGCGGGCCGATCTCGTCGAAGCGAGGTAGCGAAGAGGTGTCGAGCAATGGGTTGGTCATAGAGTGCTTGATATCCATTTCAAGCGCCGCATATTAGCACAGCGCCGTTGGCGCACACTGACGATAGCGTCTGTGAAACAGGGAGATACAAGTGTCAGAACGATTCGATCTGCTGGTAATTGGCGGCGGTAGTGGTGGACTTGCTCACGCACAACGCGCGGCAGAGTATGGCGTTAAAGCGGCGGTCGTCGAATACGGCCCGCTTGGCGGCACTTGCGTCAATGTCGGGTGCGTACCCAAAAAAGTGATGTGGTATGCCGCTCACTATTCGCATGAACTACATCATGCCGCGGATTATGGTTACAAGATCGCCGTCGAAGGTCATGACTGGGGCGCTCTCAAAACGCGACGAGATGCTTACATCAATCGACTCAATGGCATTTATGGCAACAACCTGGACAAGCGCGGTGTCACTTTTTTTGAGGGTCACGCCAAATTCGTGGATGCCAATACGGTAGACGTCGATGGAATTCGCTACCAGGCTGAACGGATTGTGATCGCTACCGGCGGTCAACCCATGGTGCCCGATATCCCCGGGGCTGAACTGGGCATCACCTCCGACGGGTTTTTTGCACTCGAAGAGCAGCCGAAACGCGTTCTGATTGCCGGCAGTGGATATATCGCGGTCGAACTGGCCGGCGTATTCAACGGTCTTGGTAGCGAAACACACGTCATTGTTCGCAAGGACGGCGTGCTGAGAGATTTCGACAAAATGCTCAGCAGCGAATTGATGAATGAAATGCAGGCGAGCGGCATAGCCCTGGATACCGGTGTTGTTCCGGCATCGGTGAAAAAGACAGACGAGGGGCTGGTCCTTACAGCAGAAGACGGCCGTGAGTTCGGCCCTGTTGATGCTTTGCTATGGGCGATCGGGCGCTCCCCAAACACCGCGACGCTGGATGCCGGCAAGGCCGGCGTCAATATGGACGGACGAGGGTTCGTTCCGACAGACGATCTGCAGCAGACCAATGTTGAACACATCCATGCGTTGGGCGACGTGACTGGCCGGGCCGCACTGACGCCGGTTGCCATCGCGGCCGGACGGCGGCTTGCCGATCGTTTGTACGGTGGAATGGATGGACGGCATCTGGATTACAGCTTGATTCCGACGGTTATCTTCAGCCATCCGACAATCGGTACCGTTGGCATGACCGAGGACGAAGCGCGCAGCGAATACGGTGATGACATCAAGATCTATTCGTCTGCTTTTACACCCATGTTTTACGCGCTGGGTGACGACAAGAAGCGATCAGTCATGAAGCTGATTACGGCAGGCGAGGAGGAAAAAGTCGTTGGTTGCCATGTGTTTGGCGCCGGCGCTGACGAAATGCTGCAAGGTTTTGCGGTTGCCATGCATATGGGCGCGACCAAGAAAGATTTTGACGATACTGTCGCGATTCACCCGACGAATGCCGAAGAAGTAGTGACGATGCGGTAACGCCTGAAATTCAGGCGGTTATTTTCATCTGCCTGAGTACGGGGGCGGTGTCGGGACGAACGCCCCTCCAGATGTTGAACGATTCGGCCGCTTGCTCGACCAGCATGCCCCAGCCCATCACGGATTGTGCTGCTCCGGATTCACGCGCCCAGACGCTGAATGGCGTCGGGCTCAAGCCATAGGACAGGTCATAACAAAAGGTGGTCTCGGAAATCGCGGCGGCCGGATACGGTGGCGATTCGCCTTTGAGGCCCGCGGACGTCGCGTTGATGATCAGGTCGTAGGGTTTCGAGACCGGAATCACGTTGAAGCGGCATGCAGAAACGGGGCCGGAGCGTGAAAAGTGATCAGCTAGTGCCTGCGCTTTTTCGAGTGTGCGGTTGGCGATTCTAAGTGATGTCGGTTGCATTTCCAGCAACGGGCCAATGATGCCTCGAGTCGCGCCACCTGCGCCGAGAATGAGTATGTTCGCGTCCTCAACAGCGACGCCCAGGTTTACAGCGAGGTCGCGCAACAATCCAATGCCGTCGGTATTGTCCCCGTGAATCTCACCGCCCTTGAACGATAATGTATTCACAGCACCCGCGGTCGCTGCCCGCTCACTGGTCTGGTCAACCAGCTTTGTGACTTCGGACTTGTGCGGCACTGTGATGTTGAGGCCCTTGCCGCCAGTACGTTGAAACTGTCGAATCGCCGTTTCAAGCTTTTCCGGCGAAACCTGCAGCAATTCGTATTGAAGATTCTGGCCGGTTTGCAGGGCGAACAGGCGGTGAATAACCGGAGAGCGGCTATGCGATACCGGATAGCCCATAACGCCGTAGCGAGCTATGGTCGTGGTTGCCGCTGAGGATTCATCCGCCAATTGCTACTCCGATAGCCACTTTGCTGCGTCGATTGCGAAGTACGTGAGTATGCCGCTGGCGCCGGCGCGCTTTATGCTGAGCAGGGACTCAAGCACCGTTTGACGCTCATCAAGCCAGCCATTGTTTGCTGCAGCCTTGAGCATCGCGTACTCGCCGCTGACCTGATACGCAAAGGTCGGTACCTGCCAGGTGTCTTTCACGCGCCGAACGATATCGAGATAGGGCATTGCCGGTTTGACCATCACGCAATCGGCCCCTTCCTGGATATCCAGCCCAACCTCACGTACCGCCTCGTCGCCGTTTGAGGGCGCGACTTGATACGTGGACTTGTCGGCACCGGCGAGATTCGCCGTTGAACCGACCGCATCGCGGAACGGGCCATAAAACGATGAAGCGAATTTTGCGGCATACGCCATGATCAGCGTGTTTCGATGATCGGCATTCTCAAAAGCCGTACGAATGGCGCCGATTCGGCCATCCATCATGTCGGACGGTGCAACCATGTCGGCGCCAGCGTCGGCATGAGACATTGCTTGCCGCACCAGCATCTCGACCGTCTCGTCGTTCAGGACGTAGCCGTCGTCGTCAATGATGCCGTCCTGACCGTGTGTTGTGTATGGGTCCAGCGCCACGTCAGTAATGACAACCAGTTCGGGCAGTGCTTCCTTGATCGCCCGGACCGTGTTCTGTACCAGTCCATCAGGATTGGCGCACTCTGAGCCGTCCAGCGTCTTTACATCTGCACCGACCACAGGAAACAGAGCAACCGCCGGGATTCCCAAATCGCGCGCTTCGGTGAGTTCGACCAGCAGTTTGTCGACGCTTTTGCGGCTTACGCCCGGCATAGAAGGAACGGGCTCTTCTTTGTCTTTGCCATCGAGCACGAAAACCGGGTATATAAGATCATCAACGGACAGGCCGGTCTCAGCCACGAGTCGTCGTAACGCAGAAGTACGCCGACTGCGGCGCAGGCGAATAGAGGGGAACTGTCCGAGGTTTGATTGACTCATAGCTAATCAGAATAAGAGAATTGGGGATAATACCGGGAATTTCTTATTTTCCCTACATTTAGCTCGGTTTTCCACGTCTTAATCACAGTTTTGGACGTTGGCAGTAATAAAAACCATAAGGGGCGGGTCATCTCGTATGAACACTAGCAACGCCACGGGCGAAAGACGAATTAGGTTCGATCGTATTGTGGCTGTTTTCTACATGGATATGTTCCGCTATGCCGCATGGCTTTGCCGGGACAGGTCGATCGCAGAAGAGGTGGTCCAGGAGGCGCTGTTGCGCGCCTGGAAGTCGCTGGACGCGCTGCGGGACGATGAAGCCGCGAAACCGTGGCTGTTGACGATCGTCCGTCGGGAGAACGCTCGCTACTTTGAGCGCCGCCGCCTGGAAACGGTCGACATCGACAATTTGACGGCGTCTCAGTCAGCTTTGCTCGCTGAGGCACCGAATGAAGAGCTTGACGAGCTCAGAGAGGCGATTTACGGGCTTGATGATGATTATCGCGAACCGTTGGTTCTGCAGGTCCTGATGGGCTACAGCACGAATGAGATCGCGGAGCTGATGGGACTGAAGCAAGGCGCAGTTTTGACGCGCTTGCACCGGGCCCGGCTGAAGCTAAAAGAGGGCGCGGCTAAGGAGAATTCGACGAATGAGGTGATCTCATGAGTCAAGAGACGAAAACGATGAATTGTGAAGACTATAAAGAGGCACTCACCGCAGATCCGGAATTCGATGACGAATCCGGGCATCCCGATACTTGTGTTGCCTGTCAGGAATACAGCGCCGAGATGCTGGCTCTGAATGACAACATCGCCGCGGCGATGGCGTTGTCAGTACCCGAACTGGTCATGCCTGAATTACCCGATATTGAAACGGACAATGTGGTCACCTTGTCGCAACGTCGCACGATCTCGAAGCCGGCCTGGCTTGCAGTCGCAGCAACGGTATTGATCGCTGCCGTGGTTGGTATTCGCATGACGGGTACTGGTGTCGAATACGGCACGCTGGAAGAACAGCTTCTGGCCCACATCGATAACGAGCCCGCCTCGTTGTTACCGACCAGTACGCCGGTGTCTGATAGTCAACTTGCACGCGCGGTGCCTGAAGATATTGCAACGATGAATCACGAGGTCGGTCTGATCACGTATGCCGTGAGTTGCATCATTAACGGCAACGATGTGCCGCACCTGGTTGTTCAGGGCGAGCACGGGCCGATCACGATTTTGTTGATGCCGCACGAGAAGGTTGCCGAAGCATCGAGCATTGATGGCGTCAGTGTTCATGGCATCATTCTGCCGGTGGGCGACGGCAGCATCGCGATCATAGGTAGTCGCGAGGAACAGCTCGACAAAGTGAAACAGAATGTATTGGATTCAGTGCTGTGGAGTACGTAAGGCTCCACCTTCTGAAAAATCGAACGCCCGGTTTTGGGCAAACACCCGTAGGAGAGAAATAGATGTCAGAGAAAAAAGTAGTGAAACCTTTAGCGCTTGCTGTAGGTGCTGCACTGGCTGGAACGTTCGCAATTAGTGGCACAGTTAATGCGGATTCCATCGACAGCCCGTTCGCAATTTCTACGCTTAGCGTTGGCTACATGCTGGGTGAGGGCGAAGGCTCTTGCGGCGGCGACAAAGGCGAAGAGAAAGAAGGCGAAGGTAGTTGCGGCGAAGGATCTTGTGGCGGCGACAAAGAAGGCGAAGGTCACGACAAAGAGGGCGAAGGCTCCTGCGGCGATGACAAAGAAGGCGAAGGTCACGACAAAGAGGGCGAAGGCTCTTGCGGCGACGACAAGGAAGAAGCCGAAGGAAGTTGTGGTGAAGGTTCTTGCGGTGGCTCTATCTAAGTAAGACCTGCTTCACAAAGCAAGACAGAAGCCCGCGCATTGCGCGGGCTTTTTTTATGCAAAGGACGTAATAATTGATGCTGAGATTTCCGCATGGCGCTGCTACATTGGCAGGTCGGACAGAAGGCATAAGAATCTGATGGCAAAGGCAATATCAAGATGCAAGTGGGCAGAAGGCGTCAGTCTCGACTACATCGAATATCACGACAAAGAATGGGGCGTCCCGGTCTGGGACGACCAGGTACAGTTTGAGTTTCTGATTCTGGAAGGCGCACAGGCCGGTCTCAGTTGGTCTACGATACTCAACAAAAGAGCGGGCTACCGAAAAGCGTTCGCGGAATTTGATCCGGTGAAAGTGGCGCGCTTCACGGACAAGCGACTTGAGAAGTTATTGTTGGATCCGGCAATCGTGAGAAACAAGCTCAAGGTGCGTTCGGCAGTAACGAACGCGAAGGCCTTTCTCGACGTGCAGAAGGAATTCGGCACGTTCTGTGATTACATCTGGGGCTTCGTCGGTGGCAAGCCGATACAGGCGAATCGCAAGAAGGATGGTGATGTGCCCGCCACCTCACCCGAGTCTGATGCCCTCTCAAAGGATCTCAAAAAGCGTGGTTTCAAGTTTGTTGGAAGCACGATTATCTACGCACACATGCAGGCGACGGGCATGGTCAATGATCACGTAACTAATTGTTTTCGTTACAAACCCTGCAAGTCTCTCGGCACGAAAAAGCGTTAGGCACTCTTGCAATTATCGCCACCGCGGTGGATTATCGGATGCATCCCAACAAAGGCAAGAAAGAGGGACTCGATATGTCTGACGATCTGAACGCTAAAGCGCCGATTTCTTTCTACATCATTGGCGGTATATTTTTTCTCTGGAACTTCACGGGGCTGGCGCTTTACTATCAGCAGATGACGATGACGCCCGAAGTGCTTGCGTCATTTGGGCCCGTCAAAGCGGCCTTCATTGAAGCAACACCCGTTTGGGCGAATGCGGCGTATGCCACCGCAGTGACCTTCGGCTTTATTGCGTCAATCCTGTTGCTGCTAAGAAAGTCCTGGGCATTGCCGGCATTTATTGTTTCTTTCGCCGGTATTCTTCTTCAGGATTTGGAGTCTTTTGTGATTCGGGACGTGATAGCTGTATTTGGTGACGATGCTTTCATCATCCCACCGCTGGTGCTGGTTATAGCGGTTGTTGAGATCTGGTACTCGAAGTCAGTTGCCAATCGTTACTATCGTTAACTCCGACAGACCTTGTGGCGTGTTGTGCGAGATGCCGCCCAGATAGATCGTATTCGAGTTTAGTCCGCTCCAGTCGATCGCTACCGTTCCGATCGTGCCCGCGCTGACAAACGCAGGGCCGGTCGCTGTCATGTTCCCGTTGTCTTCGTTGATGCCAAACCACCAGCCCAGCATCTGGTAGTTGGCGCCGGGTCCGCCGCCTTCGACGCTGTTGTCAGTCTCGAAGCCATGTACGTAAACGCCATAAATGCCTGCTTCGGGATACATTAAATTGAATTGTTCTTCCGACGTCGGCTCCCCGCTTTCTCCGATACGATTACAGAGGCTGCCGGCGGGCCCGCAATAGTAGACATACATATCAAGATCGTCGTTGCCGTCCGTCAGTGCGTCGAACAACGAAAAACGAAGATAGAGTTGATCGGCGGGCACTTCAAACACGTGTTGCGTCACTCCGGCGTTCGTGCGGCGAGTGAAGGTCTTGGTGGGGTCATCGGCGACGAATCGACCCTGCACTCTCGGCAGGTTCAAACCGTGAACGTCCGGGCTGTAGCTGCCGTTGTAACCGAACTCGACAGCGAAGGTCTGACTGCCGGTCGCCCCGAGCGCCACGATTTCATCAGGCGCTGTTATGGAGATGGGTTTGACCGCGATACTGCTGCGCACGTCGTGGTCGTCGCCTTTCCAGGTGAATGAGCCAAAGCGCCACAGGTCCAGGGGATCGGAAAGATAGGTGAGCGTCACATCAAACGTCGTCGATTCCCCTGCGCCAAGACTGATGGAAGACGGCGATACGTTAACGCCGATTCCCGGTGGCGAAGAAACCTCAACAGTGTATGACTCGGCATCGTCACTGACATTGGTGACCCGGCGCGTTACCGTTTGCTCGAATGCCAGTCGTGAAATCGCGATAGTCGGTTGATTGAGGTCTCTGGCAAAAAAGGAATAGCCGGCAGCGCCGAGTTGCGCGCAGCGTTCAGTGCTTATGGCCGGTGACTCCGTTCCGCAAGCAAACGCATCGTATTCATCATCGCTGACGTCGTAAATCAGACCGGGACGCAGTGCGTCATTGGGTACGATATGTCCGCCGCCGAAGTCGAAAGGATTGGCGGAAGCAAGGCTATTCGGCACCTTTACGTCTTGCCGGGCGCTCGTGATTAACGCAGAGCGAATAGCCGCTGCAGACCAGTCCGGATTCGCCTGACGCAGCAGAGCTGCGACTCCGGCGACATGCGGTGTCGACATCGACGTTCCGCTCAGATACGCAAAGTTTTCCCCGGGTGTTGCGTTCGCCGGTTCCGGCGTAAAGCCGGCAATGATGTTGACGCCGGGTGCGGTCACATCGGGTTTCAGGATATCGGGATTCGGGCCGGGACCACGAGCAGAAAAGCCAGCCATCAGATCGCCGTTGTCGGTTGTTGTCAGCAGAAGGCTTTTTTCAAGCACGACCTCGACGCTATTTCCCTCATCCAGTTCGGCGAGAATAAGATTCGCGTCGGCCTGACCCATCATCAACGCGGGAATATCCACAAGCCCTTTCTCACCGAACATGACAACGGCATCGCCGGCAATGTTGTAGACAAGTACTGCGACTGCGCCAGCGTCTTCAGCGTTCTTAACCATGTCCGTAAACAAACAGCCGGATCGTTGCATCAGTGCAATATTGCCGGAGACTTCGGCGCCGTTAACCAACGGCTGACACCCATCGCTGGTAATGCCCGCCGAGCCCGATGGCAGCGTATCGTCAGCGTCGTCGACCAGAACCAACGTCCCTTCAATCGGATCAACAGCCGACAGCGGTGGTGAAAACAGAGATTCTTTAGTGCCGTATCTGCCGGCGATTGAGGCTGGCGCGGACACTTCCATAGCCTCGACCGAGGACTCACCGCTGCGAGTCGATGCGCCAACCGTAACGACCCATGGTGCGCCAGCAGGGGAACCGATGGTCGCTAAACCAGGGCCTTCGTTTCCAGCGGCAACGGCCGCGATAATCCCGGCCTTGGCAGCAGCCATGAGTGCGATGTCGTCGGGCGCTGTTACCTCACGTCTCGAGTTACCAACGGAGTAACTGATGATATCCACACTGTCAGCGACCGCCGCGTCGATCGCATTCGCGAGATCCGATGTATTGCAGCTGGCCCGGGACTCAGACGGACGCAACCAACAGGCTTTGTACACGGCAATGCGCGCCTTCGGCGCAATGCCTTCAACGTCGCCGATTAATGTCCCGAAAATCGATGCGCTGATGCGGTTGCCAGCTGCGGTCGTCGCCGTATGTGTACCATGACCGTCAGCGTCGCGCGGTGACCGAAACTCGCGCTCATCGATGGGTCCGCTATTCGCGGCACCATCGATAAACCACCGCGCCCCGATGAGTTTGTTGTTGCAATTCGATTCTTCGAATCGATCGCCGGTTTCGCATACGCCGTTCCAGTTCTCCGGTTCCTCGAACGCCAGTACGTCATCCCGCTTGTCGAATCGCTTGCAGAGCCACTTGCCGAGGATGGTTGTTTCCCCCCAGCTGCTCTGGCATGCGCGAGGTCGATCCGCTGGCCTCGTCTGCTGCAGCGCCGGATGCTCCGGTGCTATCCCGCTATCGATGATGCCGATAACAATTCCGTCACCGTCAAGCGCGTGCTCGCTACGCAGTCCGCCATCGCTGTCGAAGAGACCCAGGAAAATTGCGCTATGGTTTGTCGCGAGTGGTCGAACCTCGTCTTCCCAAACATTGAGTACTGCATCGAGCCCCCTGAGTTTCTGGGCTTGCCCGAAACTCATTCGTGCCGCGAAACCATTCAACCCATATTTGTAGCTGTAGATCTTTTCGACATCAGAACCGGCGCTATCCAGTACGCGTTGCTGCTCGGTTTCGAGCATGGCTGCGTAGATCAGATTGCTTGCGGCGTCCCTTTCGAATCGTGGTCGCGCCTTTGTCGACGAAGAGGCGGCGTAAGATTTGGTCATTGACGCGAAATTTTCCGCGGTAGATGGGGCTCGAAGCTGAACAATGAACACCTTGCGAGCCGCCGGATCTTCAGTGCCTGTCAACTGAACAGGATCGTCCGCCGCGACGGCCTGCAGCGCGAGAAATATGAGGCTGGTCAGCAAACCACGCGCGGGCCACCTGTTGCGCCAGTTCGTCCCCGATCTATTCATTCACGTAGCCACTCAACTCGTCTTCGCTAAAACTAACGCCGAGCCCCACCGCTATGCGATTGACGAAATTGAAATAGCCGACAATCAATGTCAGGTCGAGAATGTCATCATCCGAAAGCCCCTCTGCCCGCAACTCGCCCAGATCGCTTTCTGTCATCGCTCCGGGCGCCATGGTCAGTTTTTCAGCATGGCGAACGATATTGCTTAGCCGGGGTTCCAGCGTTTCGAGTCCGTCAGCCGCCATCAGGAGACCAATGGTTTCCTCATCCTTGAGGTAGCGTCGCAGCGCCTCAGCATGGTGGTTCACACAGTAGGCACAGTCATTGTTCGCGGAGACGACGACAGCAACGGCCTCACGCTCCAATCGACTTAATCCCGACTTGCCAAACATGATCGTCATGTACAGATCGAGATGGCTGTTCATCGCATCGGGATTGAGACTGTGAACCTTAAGGATGTTCGAAACCTTGCCACGCTGTTTGATCAGCATTGCATAGGTTTCGGCCAGCTTGCCATCGGCCTCGCTAACTTCGATTTCGTTTATCCAGGACATAATTTGCCGCAACGTTCGATCAGACGTTCGACGTTACCATCTGGCGGCGTCAGGTCGCAAAAAGTTGCGTGGGATCGGCGAAGCTCTTGAACTCCAGCGCATTGCCCGACGGGTCGAGCAGGAAGAGAGTCGCCTGTTCGCCGATTTCGCCTTCGAAGCGAATTTGCGGCGATATCAGGAACTTCTTGCGCGCCTTTTCGAGCTTCCCGGCGAGCGAGCGCCAGTCGGCCATGTCGAGAACGACGCCGAAATGGCGCGCTGGCACAGATTCGCCGTCGACGGGGTTCGTCGGTGCATTTATGTCACCGGTATCAACCAGGTGCAAAGTGACCTGATGGCCGTAAAAGTCGAGGTCAAGCCAGCGTGAAGCGGCGCGCCCTTTGCCGCAGCCCAGCAGGCCACAGTAGAAGGCCTCAGCGGCAGCAAGGTCGGTAACGGGCAGTGCCAGATGAAAAGGCGGCAGGGGCGTTGTCACTCGCTGTCGTCCAGCCAGTCATGAGGCGAAAGGTAGTCGCGATAAAGCGCATCCTCCGGCGAGCCCGCTTCGGGTCGCCAGCCGTACTCCCAGCGAACCAGCGGCGGCAGCGACATCAGGATTGATTCGGTTCGGCCACCGGATTGCAGACCGAACAGGGTGCCGCGGTCATAGATGAGATTGAATTCGACGTATCGGCCGCGGCGGTATAACTGGAAATTGCGCTCTCGGTTGCCGTAGGGTTGATCAGCGCGGCGCTCGACGATGGGTGTATAGGCGGCGAGAAAATTGTCGCCAACCGATTGCACGAACGCGAAACTGTCGTCGAAGCCGGGTTCGTTAACGTCGTCGAAGAACAAACCGCCGACGCCGCGAGTTTCATCACGGTGTTTCAGGTAAAAATACTCGTCGCACCACTGCTTATAACGCGGATAAAGTTCTTCGCCGAACGGATCACAGGACTGTTTGGCCGTCTTGTGCCAGTGCACCACGTCTTCCCGAAAAGGGTAGTACGGCGTCAGATCAAAGCCGCCGCCAAACCACCAGACGGGGTTGTCCTCGCCGGCACTAAAAAAGCGAAAGTTCGCGTGCGTCGTCGGTACGTAGGGATTGTGAGGGTGCAACACAAGGGAAACGCCGACCGCTTGAAACTGTTTGCCCGCGAGCTCTGGTCGATGTTTTGTCGCAGATGGGGGCATCTGGTCGCCGAACACGTGCGAAAAACTGACGCCGGCCTGCTCGAAGATGCGGCCGTTTGATAGCACCCGACTCTCGCCGCCACCGCCGGCATCCCGTTTCCATGCGTCATGAGTGAATACGGCCTCGCCGTCCAGCTGCTCGAGCTCCGCGCAAATTCGATTCTGCAGCGCGAGCAAATAGGTTTTTACCGGATCGACATTACTCACTATGGATGCTCACATTTTTATGATCGTAGGATCTTGCCGCTCAGCAGTTCGCGGATTTCCGAAGGCCCGGATGCGGGACCACAGGCACCCGGTACGACGTAGTCTACTAGATCGCCGAATTGGCGGCGAAGCGTCTCTTCATCGGGCGCGACCGCCTGCCCACTCAGGTTGGCGCTCGTCGAAACGACCGGTGAAGCAACGCTGCGACAGATATTGCCGGCCACAGGGTTCGTCGTGATGCGGACGGCCAGACCGGCATTGTCACCCCGAACGACAGGCGGAACACGGCTGCTAGCCGGTACGATCCAGGTGATGGGCTTTGTTGGGTCGGGTTCCGGCATTAATACCGCATCGGGCAAGTCAATCCAGTCGTCGAACTGCGATGCGTTCGCCGCGATCAGGATGAGTCCCTTCGATGGATCTCGTTTTTTGATGTCGAGCAGTCGCTGCACGGCGTCGGTATCCTGCGGCAGGCAGCCGAGCCCGAAGACGCCTTCCGTTGGATAGGCGATGACGCCGCCGCCAAGCAAGACTTCCGCGGCTTTGTCGGCTGTCATCGTCATTTTAGTCCCTAGGTTTTCTTCTTTTTCTTCGCGGCCTTCTTTTTGGCGGCTTTCTTCTTGGCAGCTTTTTTCTTAGTGGCCTTTTTCTTGGTCGTCTTTTTGGCCGCTTTCTTAGCCGTCTTCTTCTTGCCTCTGCGGCCGCGAACCGGCGCAGCCTCAAGAAGCTCTATGCACTCTTGCAGCGTCAAAGTTTTGGGCTCCCGATCTTTCGGTACCCGAGCATTTTTTTCTTTGTTGGTAATGTACGGTCCGTAGCGGCCGTTCAGCACCTGGATGCCGTGTTCCTCGAAATCGAGAATCAATCGCTCAGCATCCGTTTTGATTTTCTCGGCTATCAATTCCAGGGCTCTCGGGAGTTCGACCGTATACGGGTCGTCTTCCTTCATAGAGACGTATTTGTCGCCGTAGCGAACATACGGCCCGAAGCGACCGACGCTTGCGGAGACCGACAGTCCATCTTCAGTCTCGCCGAGTTTGCGCGGCAGCTTGAACAGCTCCATCGCCGTCGCGAGATCGATGTCCGCCATTTTCTGTCCGGGTCGCAATCCTGCGAACTTCGGCTTCTCTTCGTCGTCCTTCGTGCCGATTTGTACGAAGGGTCCGTAACGACCCATGCGAACCGTAACCGGTTTGCCACTTTTCGGGTCGGTTCCCAGTTCGCGTGCCTGGGCAACCTGTTCGCGAGTAACAGACGTTTCCTTGTCTTCACAAAGTGCATGAAACGGCTTCCAGAATTTTTCCAGAAGGGGCACCCAGTCTTTTTCACCGAGCGAAACCAGATCGAGGTCGTCCTCAAGGTTGGCGGTGAAGTCGTAGTCAACGTATTGGGTAAAGTGTTCCGTCAGGAAGCCGATGACAATACGACCGATGTCGGTCGGTAAGAAGCGCTTCGCGTCCATTTCAACGTATTCGCGATTCTTGAGGGTTGCGATAATGCTTGCATAGGTCGACGGTCGCCCGATGCCATATTCTTCGAGCGTCTTGACGAGGCTCGCTTCAGTAAACCGTGGTGGTGGCTCGGTAAAGTGCTGCTCGGGGCGCAGTTCGTCGAGCTTAATGGTGTCGCCTTCCGAAATCTCCGGCAGCAAGCGATCACCATCGTCATCTTTAGAATCGTCCTTGCCTTCCTGATAGACGGCCATGAAGCCTGGCTCAACGAGCACAGATCCATTGGCGCGCATGCGATGGCCGTTGTCGGCCGGTCCTGCAGCCATCTCGATGGCAACCGTGTCGAACACGGCCGGAACCATCTGGCAGGCCATCGTCCGCTTCCAGATGAGTGAATACAGCTTGAACTGATCTTCATCGAGCACGGCCTTCAAATCGTCCGGCGCTCTTGCAACGGAGGTCGGGCGAATGGCCTCATGCGCTTCCTGAGCGTTCTTCGCCTTGGTCTTAAACTTGCGAGGCTCATCCGGCACATTCGCAGCACCGTATCGCTCCGCGATAACTTCGCGAATCTCAGTGAGTGCGACTTCTGCCAGAGTGACAGAGTCGGTACGCATATAGGTGATCAGGCCGACCTGATCTTCGCCGGGAAGCGCGATGCCTTCATACAGTTTCTGTGCAACACGCATGGTGCGCTGCGTATTGAACCCCAGCTTCCGCGAAGCTTCCTGTTGTAGCGTCGAGGTCGTGAACGGTGCCGTCGGATTACGGCGGCGTTGACGTTTGGTGACTTCCAGTACTTTGAACTTGCCACCGGCCGCATCAACAATGGTCTTTTCAACGTCTCGTGCAGCGTCTTCGTTTTCGAAGCTGAACTGTTCCACCTTGTCGCCCTTGTAGCTAACAAGGCGCGAAGTAAACGCTTGTTCGTTCTTGCTGACATCGGCCTCGATCGACCAGTACTCGCGCGCCTTGAATGCTTCGATTTCAAGTTCACGCTCGACAATCATGCGCAGCGCCGGACTCTGCACGCGCCCAGCTGACAGGCCACGCTGCACTTTCTTCCACAACAGCGGCGACAAATTAAAGCCGACGAGATAATCGAGTGCACGGCGTGCCTGCTGTGCGCCAACCAGGTCACCCGAAATTTCGCGAGGATTTGCTACGGCGTCACGAACGGCCTGTTTCGTGATTTCATGGAACACAACCCGATGCACTTCAATATTGTCGAGAATTCCTTTTTCTTTGAGAAGCTCAACCAGATGCCATGAAATGGCTTCGCCTTCGCGATCGGGGTCAGTTGCGAGATAGAGGCCTTCGGCATTTTTCAGCGCCTTGATGATGGCTTTGACGTGCTTTTCGTTGCGCTCAATGATCTGGTACTTCATCGAAAAACCGTTTTCGGTGTCGACGGCACCTTCCTTCGGTATCAGGTCGCGAACATGGCCATAGGACGCCAGGACATCAAAGTCTTTGCCAAGATACTTGCTGATGGTGCTGGCCTTGGCAGGCGATTCGACTATAACTAGATTCTTCGACATTGACTGATTCACGCCCTTTTCGTCAGATTCTTAACTTGTATAAATACAAAACCGCGGACTGTGCCGCGGTTTAATTACGTGCTTGACAGCGAACTGTCAAGAAAATCGAACTTTCAAGCTAGTGGATCGAGTCAGGGGTTTCCTCGAAAACCAGATCTTCCATGCGCGCGTACGCGTGTTCCTGGCCGGGCTGACTGAACAGTACCATCAGGACAACCCACTTGATTTGTTCGACGTCGATATCCGCGGTCTCAAGGGCCAGAAGTCGGTCGACGAGGAGTTCCCTTTGCGGTGGCGACAGGATTCCGATTTGCTCGAGGTAAATAATATACCCACGACAATACGCATCGAGACGCTCGTGCTCGAAGTCATTGTATATGCGAGTGCCGTGCGCGGATAAATTTCCGTAATTGAGGCTCTCCTGATGGTCTGTAAGGCCATCGAGCCACTCTAACGCGCGTTCGATTTCGCTATCACCAAAGCCCGCCCGCGCCAATTCGAGACGCAATTCATTTTGGTCGGGTTCGGGATCTTCTTCTGTGTCGACGTAGGTTTCAAACAGGTACATCAGTACGTCGAGAACGTTTTCTTTCATGCTTGGAGCAGCTCCTTATCTTCAAGCAATTAATGTGTATCGTCCGCCGGACAAAGCTTCAACTTCTCCTTGAAGCTCCAAGATCAGGAGCATGGAGGAAAGCTGGTCAATCGTCAATCCGGATTGGCTCTCCAGATCATCGATGCGGGTCGGGTCGTGACTGAGCACTTTGCGCAACTCTGTGTAGTCATCGTCTTCATGGGGGGGCGATGCCTTGTTGGCGGTTGATTCTGCTACGTTTTGTTGCAGGTGGCCGGCAAGCGGAGCCAGTTCGGCGCCGATATCGGCCGCCGTCTCGACCAATTTTGCCCCTTGTCGAATCAGTTCGTGACAGCCGCGCGCGAGCGGATTATGGATAGAACCGGGCAGGGCGAAAACCTCGCGTCCCTGCTCAGCCGCGAGTCGGGCTGTGATCAATGAGCCACTGCGCCGGGCGGCCTCGACAACCAGAGTGCCAAGAGACAGACCACTGATGAGGCGATTACGCTCGGGAAAGTGTCGCTTGTCGGGCGGTGTGCCCAGTGGATATTCGGTGATGAGTGCGCCGCGCTGCGTTATCTGGTGAGCGAGGTCGTGGTTCTGTGCCGGATATATGCGATCGATGCCATGGCCCAGCAAGGCGACTGTTCGACCTCCAGCGTCCAGGGCACCGCGATGTGCCGCCGTGTCGATGCCCTGCGCGAGTCCGCTAACAATGGTGTAGCCGCTCCTGGCCATGTGTTTTGAAAACTGGAGGGCGTTGGTTATACCGCCGCGTGTGGGATTGCGACTACCGATAATCGCGAGTGACGGCAGGTGTAGCGCATCGACATCACCGTTGACGAAGAGTGCCAGCGGCGCGCCCCGCAGTTGCGTGAGCAACTCCGGGTATTCATCGCTGCCGTACGTCAGAACGTGGTGGCGCTCATCCTCGAGCCAGCGCATCGCTGTTTCGATGACCGCGGCATCCGGCCGCGAAATCGCCTCGGCCTTTTTTTCCGGCAGGCCGGCATCACGCAGCTTATGCTCACTTTGGCGGACTATCGTCTCAACGTCGCCAAAGCGCTCTTTGAGCGCGCACAGCTCCTTAACACTTATATAGGCGTGCAGGAGAGTTAGCCATTCGAGGTGTTTCATGGGTGCGCCAGCGAAGAATCAAAGAAATCTATAATAACGCTGCGGGCGCCAAATGAGCTGAGCATTTCTGCCTCAAGCGCCAAAAAAAACGGCGCCGTGAGGCGCCGTTTCGTGTCAATCCTTAGATATGCAGATCAGGTCGGGTTGCGGATAGAGTCATGAATATGAATGGCATCCGTCGCCTCCATTACCAGACCGTAGCTGATGCGATCGTAGGTCTTGAAAACCATGATCGTACCGGCCTGTTCGTCCGGAAGCCGTACGCTGCCACCCTTGACTCGATCGTCAACGACTTTGCCTGACTGGAAAACCGACAGTACATCGCCGACGGAAAGGCCATTGCTGGACCCGCGGTTCATCACAACGACCTGGTATTGACCAATCTGGGTAACACCGCCAACTACGGAAATGATGCGTCCGTCGATATTGCCGCTCGGCGACCGCGGGAAGAAATTCAACGGAACGTCGACCGCAGCAGGCAGCAAACGGTCACCCATTACGGCTTCCTGATTGGTGCTGGTGAGCGCGACCGTTGCGGGATCACCTGTGCGGCGCAGACTACCCTCGCCGATCATGTTGCCGTGGTAGCCGATCAGACGATTATCATCCGGATCAACGAGCGGATCACCAACGTGAACGATGTTGTAACGCGTACTCGGCAGGTCGCCAGCGATGCCGCGAACATAAACCTCGTTGCCCGCAGAAGCGATCAAATGATCACCGCGCGTTTCCAGAAGATACGGTAGCGCGTCGGCCTGTGCTTTCTCGAGTACAACGCCGGAACTAAGGAACGCAGCGACATCCTCAAAAGGAATGCTGGTCACGGCTTGCGATAATGGTGTTACGCGAGCCTGAGGCGACATTCGATAGGTTGATGCGCGGACATTGGTAATGCGCGTCTGGCCATCAATATAGACGAGACCCAAAACGTCACCCGGGTATATAAGGTGCGGATTCTCGATGTCCGGATTGACGTACCAAATCTCGGGCCAGAGCCAGGGATCCCGAAGGAAGGCCGCACTGATGTCCCAGAGCGTGTCGCCCACCTGGACCACATACTCATTCGGATGACCATCGGCCAGCGGAACGGGCTCGTTGATACGCTCAACGACCGGCTCGTACGAAGCGGGCTGCGTATTGGAGCCCATCGAGTCAGAGCCACTTTGTGACGTGGTTGTTGAGGTCGTGGATATAGCGCTATCAGGCTCGTAGCTGCTTTCTGACGGATTAGACGAACATCCGGCCACTGCGGCAGCCAGCATGACCAAGGTCAGCCGTAGGCTATGATTGAGGCAATTTTTGCTGAGAGACATAATTCGCGGTTGCTCCATACAAATAGGGTTGGGCGTGTACGTTTCTGGCATTGCTATACTATGTCGTTCCGGAACTTTCGAGGCTGCTGTGCGTCACATTTCCAGCCCCAAATAGCGTCCAGAAGGGCTTAATTAAGGCGACATTGTGTGACATCTTATTCAATAAAGTCAAACGTTTAGGTCGCTTTTCGGGTAATTCACGCGAAATTTCGCCTGAATTATTATGTTTCAACGGGTTGATTTTGCCCCAAAGCAAGCCAAATGGCTTATGTACAAATTATGCCAAAACTAAAGATTTTAGAATTCCCTGATCCTCGCCTCAGGACGAAAGCAAGCCCCGTCGAGGGGGTCGACGACGAATTGCGTGCGTTCATCGGCGATATGTTTGAAACGATGTACGACGCGCCGGGCATCGGTCTGGCCGCGACTCAGGTCGATGTGCACAAGCGCCTGTTGGTCACCGATGTCTCAATCGACAAAGACACCCCGTTCGTTTTGATCAATCCCGAGATTCTCGAAAAGGACGGTGTCATTTTCACGGACGAAGGTTGCTTGTCGGTGCCGGGCTACTACGAGGAGGTCGAGCGCGCCGAACACATCAAGGTTCGTTTTCTTGATCGTGACGGTGAGGAAGTCGAGATGGACGCAGAGGGCCTGCTCGCTGTTTGCATCCAGCACGAGATGGATCACCTCGACGGAAAATTATTCGTGGACTACCTGTCCGAGGCGAAACGAACGCGCATTCGCAAGAAACTCTTAAAAGAGCGCCGCCAACAGCAGGCTGCCGTCGTCGCCTAGGCAGAACCCTTTGAATAATCCCCGCATTGTTTTCGCCGGTACGCCGGATTTCGCGCTTGCATCGCTTCGTGCGCTGGTCGGCGGTGAATATTCGGTGCTTGCTGCGTATACCCAGCCGGACAGACCGGCGGGCCGCGGCCGACGTTTGACGGCAAGCCCGGTGAAACAGTATGCCGAGGAATGCGGTATTGCGGTTTTACAACCCGAAAGCCTGAAGACTGATGCTGCCGCGGCGCAACTCGAAGCGCTGCAGCCTGATGTCATGATCGTGGCGGCTTATGGTTTGATTCTGCCGCAAAGGATTCTCGACATCCCAACCCAAGGCTGTCTGAATGTGCACGCCTCTGTGTTGCCTCGTTGGCGAGGTGCCGCACCGATTCAGGCGGCGATTCTCGCCGATGATGCGACGACGGGTGTCAGTCTGATGCGCATGACCGCGGGTCTGGATTGTGGCCCCGTGTATTCGACAAAGAGCGTCGAGATCGTCGCGAACGAAAGCGCCGGTGAATTACACGATCGTCTGGCCATCCTCGGCGGCGAACTTCTGTTGGCCGACTTGCCGAGTCTGCTTGGCGGCGAATTGTACGCGGTCGAGCAGGACGAAGCGCTCGCAACCTACGCCGGAAAAATACAAAAACAAGATGCCGAGTTGGATTGGACGCTACCGGCGGACGTGCTGCAACGACACATCCGCGCATACAATCCGGCACCCGGCGCCTTCTTTTTCGCTAATGGTGACGTCCGAGTTAAAGTTTGGCGAGCGAGCGAAGTAAGCGAGGTGAATGCCGTGCCTGGAACCTTTGTTCAATATGACGGCGACGCGATCGTCATTGCCTGTGGTCAAGGCGGGCTGCGGCTGGAATCGTTACAACTCCCCGGCAAGCGCCGCGCGACGTGTCAGGAATTCGTCACGCAGATCGAGTTGCGCTGATGAAATCGGCAGGTGCGAAGGTCAGAGCAGTCGCTGCCGAGATAGTCGACGCGGTCGTAAATTCGGGTCAGTCACTCGACGCGGCGATCGCAAAAAATGAACAGCGCGTCGTGCCCGGCGATCGCTCTCTCCTGAGGATGTTGTGCTATGGCGCTTTGCGCCAGCACTGGCGTTTGCAGGCGTGGATCAACCAACTGATCGAAAAGCCGCTGAGAAAGCGCGACCGGGTCATCGAGTCCCTGCTTGCTGTCGGCTTGTATCAGATCACTGACATGAGAATTCCCGATCATGCAGTGGTGTCGGAAACTGTCGAGGCTGCCAGGACGTTGGGTCGACCGAAACTCGCCGGGCTCGTTAATGCTTGTCTGCGGCGATTTTCGCGGGAGAACATTGCGGCTACCGACTTAACGGACGACCCGTCGACGTGGAATCATCCGGAGTGGCTGATAAAGAGAATCAGGAAGGACTGGCCCGACGACTGGGAAGCAATTCTGACAGCGAATGACGAGCGCGCGCCCATGTGGCTAAGAGCCAATGCTTCTCGAAATTCAGCTGAGCAGTATCGAGAGCGACTTTCGGCCGAGAACATGGGCGCTGAGCTGATCGAAGGCATCCCGGATGCCGTGCGTCTCGCGGAGCCGCAGGCTGTAGAGGATCTGCCGGGTTTCGCGACCGGCGACTCGTCAGTGCAGGATGCCGCGGCGCAAATTGCCGCGCGTTGGTTGTTACACGACTTGCCTTCAGGTACGACCCTGAACGTGCTGGATGCCTGCGCCGCACCGGGCGGAAAAAGTGGCCACCTGCTTGAAGTCAGTGGTGGCGATCTGTCGCTGGTGGCGGTGGATAGCGATGAATCGCGCATCCCGAGCATCGCCGAAAACCTGTCCCGAATTGGCTGCGATGCAACCATAGTCGCCGCCGACGCATCGATACCAAAGGAGTGGTGGGATGGAAAGCCGTTCGACGCCATTTTGCTGGACGCGCCGTGTTCGGCCTCGGGCGTTATACGGCGCCATCCCGACATCAAGTTGCTACGACGAGAAAGCGACCTGGTTGATCTGGTGGCGCTTCAACATGCGCTGCTGGAGGCGCTTTGGCCGCTGCTCGCCCCCGGCGGGCGCTTGCTGTATGCGACCTGCTCGGTTATCGCAGCGGAGAATGACGAGGTGATGGGACGATTCCTGACAAATCACAGTGACGCGGTCGAAAACGATGTGTTGCCAAATAACAACATCCGCGATCTAATGCTCAGGAAGGCGTGTGGGTATCAGATTTTGCCGGGCTCGGCGGGTCTGGACGGTTTTTACTACGCCGCCTTACAAAAAAAGAAGGTTTCCTGAAAATACTGATGTCCCGGCCAACCCAAATCGAACGCCCAAGTCTGTCGCGTGGTCTGACGATCATGCTGTTGGCATTGCTTGCGCTTGGGGCGGCCTTTGCCCAAGACACGATCGAACGAGAAGGCTACTTTGAGGTCCGTTCTGCATCGACACAGTCGCTGGACGGTGTGCATACGCTCGACGCCCGGTTGCAGCTGGTACTGAGCGGCGAGGCACTGGCGGCGCTGGAAAGCGGCGTGACCCTGACCATCGAAATGCAGTTGCAGGTTATTCGCGTGAAACGCTTTCTCGTCGACAGCGTTGATGCGGAACTTGCAATTCGCCATGAGCTTGAGTACCGACCACTTGCACAACGCTACATCGTCAAAAATCTCAACAGTGGAGATCAGGACTCCTTCGCAACGCTCTACTCCGCGCTGAACAGCCTGGGTCGAGTCCAGGGATTGCCCATTATTGATGACGAATTGCTGGTTCCGGAGCGGCCGTATCGGCTGCGTCTTCGAGCCATGCTGAACACGCAGCAATTACCGGCCTCACTTCGGCTCTTGTTTTTCTGGCGCGGGAAGTGGCAGCTACAAAGCGAATGGTTCGAATGGTCGTTAGAACGCTAAAGCGAATATTCTTTACCTTAGTGGGCGTCGCTGGCGTCACGCTCGTCTTGGCGGCGCTGTTCATGCTCTCGCGAACCGTCCAACGTTCGGATGATTTCGATCGACTGCAAGACATTATTCTTGCCGTCAATATCGCTGGCGGGTTTTTTCTCATACTGATTTTGATCGGCAACCTGTGGCGATTGTTGCGGGATTATCGAGAGAATATTCCAGGCGCAAAGCTCAAAGCGAGAATGGTCGGGATGTTTGTTGGCCTCGCTGTTTTGCCGCTAATTGTTGTGTTCTATTTCTCGATTCAGTTTATCAACCGCGGCATCGATAGCTGGTTCAATGTGCAAATCGAGGAAGGTCTTGATAACGCGTTGACCTTGAGCCGGGCAGCAATCGAGATTCGTAAACGGCAAAACCTCTACTCCACGACGCAAGCGGCGCAGAAACTCGCGCTTGTGCCTGAGCGCCAACTGGTGTTCGAACTCAGCATGATGAGACGCGAAAGCGGCGCCAGTGAGATGACGCTCTACGGAGACAACAACCGGATTCTTGCGACGAGCTCGGACACCGCCGCCAGCACATTGCCGAAGCCGTTGACCGAAGAAGTCTCCCTGCTAATGCGACAGGACCGGCCATTCGTCAGTCTCGAACCGCTGGGCACCGGCAGCTCCGAAATTCGTA
>RCNB010000486.1_pt1 | contig 26941 bp, 28 predicted proteins | sample 2041321 | NCBI WGS metagenome assembly RCNB01 (sample SAMN09708232, study PRJNA481090) | Marine sediment metagenome, whole genome shotgun sequencing project. | reverse complement strand
CATAAACCTTTTTATATAAACAAATTCAAAGCAAATTTGTTGAACAGTGTTCAATAGGTATATGAGAGGGTTTTATGGCTAAAAAAACTCAAGATTCCAAGAAGATTAAAAGAATAATAAAGGTTCTTTTGGAAAATCCAGATGGAATATGGCTTAGAAAGCTGTCTAGAGAGTCTAAATTGCCTCTTTCTACGGTTCATTATTATTTAGACCTGGTGGCCATGGAGCACTTATTGAGAACTTAAATGAACAAAATGCAGATATTATCTTTATTAAAAATATTGATAATGTAGTAGTACCTACACACGAAGCTGAACTCGCAATTAGCAAAAAAGTGCTTGCCGGCTTGCTTCTGGAAGTACAACAAAATGCATTTGCCTATGCGGATCAGCTGGATAGAAATGACATTAATGGTGAACAATTGCACGAAATAAAAACATTTTTAGAAAATGATCTCAATGTTAGATTTTTAGAGAGTTTTTCAAGTTTTAGTATCGCAGAGCAATTGGAAATATTAAAAGATAAAATCAACAGACCCATCCGTATTTGTGGGATGGTTAAGAATGAAGGTGAACCAGGTGGAGGTCCTTTCTGGATAAGAGACGCATATGATCATATTTCGCTACAAATCGTAGAATCTGCACAGGTGGATGCCTCTGATGAAAGCCAGATGGCTATTTTAAAGAATTCAACGCATTTTAACCCGGTCGACCTTGTCTGTGGAGTCAGAAATTTTAGAGGTGAGAAGTATAACCTCTTGAACTTTGTTGATACCAAACAGGGTTTTATCAGCAGAAAAACGGAAAATGGTAAAGAACTAAAGGCCCTTGAATTACCAGGACTTTGGAATGGGGCGATGGCCTTTTGGAATACAATATTTGTTGAAGTTCCCTTATTCACATTTAATCCGGTAAAAACGGTGAACGACCTTTTAAAGCCAACACATCAGGTAACTTAGTTTAAGGTGAAATGTTCTTTTGGAGATAAGGATTTTTTCTTATTATATCCAATTTTAATTATGGAGCTTTTATTATGAAAGATGGAACTACCATCGTAACTTTGTTTCATCTCAAAAGGGGTGCGAACTCCTGACAAAAGGTATTCTATAAATCTGGTTACACTAAACACGATTTTTACAATGCTTTCAGGATAAGCTGAGATTATACCCAAGGAACCTGGGCAGGTAATGCTGCTAAGGGAGGCGAAAGTCGCCATTTGGATTTATTCCTGTCTCTTCAGGAAAAAAAATCATAAAAATTAGAATAGAACCCCTCTTATTCGTCTTGAACTACGAATGAAGGCTGTTATTACATTTTTTATCTTGATTTGTATTGGCGCAAAAATTTATGCTCAACAACAAGAATCTGATACCACGACCCTCAAAAAAATTGTGTTGGATGAGGTTTTTGTTTCTGCAATAAGGGTTACTCAAGAAATTCCTGTAACGTTTTCCAATTTAGAAAAGGATGAAATAATGCCAAGGAATCTAGGGCAGGACATCCCTGTTCTTATGAATTTTTTACCCGCTGTCGTAACAACTTCAGATGCCGGGGCCGGAGTAGGTTATACAGGTATACGCGTTAGGGGAAGTGATGCTACCCGGGTTAATGTTACTATTAATGGAATACCTTATAACGATTCTGAATCGCAGGGAACGTTTTGGGTGAACTTGCCCGATTTTGCATCTTCCACAGAAAACCTGCAATTACAGCGGGGAGTTGGAACATCAACAAATGGCGCGGGGGCTTTTGGGGCAAGTTTAAATATATTGACGGATGCTACCTCGTTGGAAGCCTATGGACAAATTTCATCTTCCTATGGCAGCTTTAATACCCTGCGTAACAATATTAAGTTCAGTACAGGAATGTTAAATGAACACATTGAAATTTCCGGGAGATTATCCAGAATAACATCTGATGGCTATATTGACAGGGCTTCTGCTGAACTGGATTCCTATTTTTTACAAGGTTCTTATGTTGATGATAATACATTAATTAAAGCACTCCTCTTCGGGGGACACGAAGTTACTTACCAGTCATGGTTTGGCATTGATGCAGAAACTCTTGCCACTGACAGGACTTTTAACCCGGCCGGAATATATACGGATGAAAATGGGAATACCCAATTTTATGATAAGGAGGAAGATAATTATAAGCAAGATCATTTTCAGCTACTTTGGAATGAGACTATATCACCTTTATGGAGCACAAATATTGCATTTCATTATACCAAAGGACGCGGTTACTTTGAACAGTTCAGAGAGGATGATGATTTTGCAACCTATGGATTTTCACCAATAGTGGTTGATGGAGAGGTAGTGAATACCACAGACTTAATCCGTCGCCGTTGGCTTGATAATGATTTTTACGGAACTGTATTTTCAGCCAAATATCAAAAAGACAGAATAAACCTTATCATTGGTGGAGGATGGAATTCCTATAAAGGAGATCATTTTGGCGAAGTAATCTGGGCACGTTTTGCAGGAAATAGTATGATTAGGGATAGATATTACGATGATGATTCCAAAAAAACAGACTTCAATGTGTTTGGAAAATTAAATTATGAGATTGCTCAAAATTGGAGACTTTTTGGAGATTTACAATTTAGAAATGTAGGATACAAGGCAAACGGTGTTGATACTGGAATGGTAGATGATACGTTTAATTTCTTTAATCCTAAACTTGGTGTCACCTATGATCTTAATAATGCAAATAATTTTTATCTCTCCTTCGCAGTAGCTAATCGTGAACCTAATAGGAATGATTATGAGAATGGCAATCCTAAACCAGAAAAACTGAATGATTTTGAACTGGGTTGGCGGTATGTCTCACCTTCTGTTCAGGTAAGCACCAATATTTATTACATGAGGTATAAAGATCAGTTGGTATTAACCGGAGAACTTAATGATGTAGGGGCCCCACTCCGGGCAAATGTTGGTGACAGTTATCGCCTTGGTCTTGAAGTTGATGCCAGTATAGGCATTGGTAAGCGCTTTAAACTACAACCCAATATAGCACTGAGCACAAATAAAAATATTGATTTTCTTTTTCAGAGAGATGGGGAGTTACAAAACTTGGGGAATACCAATATTGCTTACTCTCCTGACATTGTGGTAGGTAACATTCTTAGCTACTTGCCAAATAAAAAATTTCAAATTTCGTTACTTACAAAATATGTTGGAAAACAATTTATGGGAAATATTGATGCGGAAGGCTCTGTTCTTGAGGACTATTCACAAACAGATTTTAATATACAATACACTTTCAATACAAATTCATTTATAAAAAGCATCGTACTCACAGGGCTGATTAATAATATTTTTGACGCCCAATATGTATCCAACGGTTACTTTTTTACCTATGATGATGATTTTTCCAACCCGGGAACAATAACTACCATAGAAGGTGCCGGGTATTATCCACAGGCCGGGATAAACTTTTTATTAGGAGCGACATTTAACTTCTAAGCTTATCTAATAGTAATTTAGGATGTGAAACTTTGTTCTCAGTTGGAAATTACAACTGTTGTTCCATCAAATGAAGTGTTGTAAAATAAAAGGTCATAATATTGTTTCCCGTCATCAGGCCTGTCTAATTGTTGTCCGGTAAACAAACTATATTCAAAATCTTCGCATGAACAAATTACAGTTTGACTATTAAGATCCATTGTAGAACACGCGTTTGGAGCATGATTTGGGCAACTGGCTTCCCAGGCAAAAAATTGGTCAAAACCCCTATTGATGACAAAAACACCCCTTATTCCAACGCCCTGGTTTCCAATATATATTGCATTTCCTGTGTTGGTTAAAGGACTATATAACGGTAAATTAAGATTAGCTTCAAATCTGAAACCAACTTCCGGTAAATAAGGATTCCGGTTTTCTTCATCTTTACTACAGGCAAGAAGTAAAATAAAAATTAACCAAAGGCATATTCTTTTCATATAATAATGAGATTCAATTAAGATATCTTAAACAAAATTGAACAAAAAATATGTATCTTTGCGTTAAATCCTCTCTAAAAAAGGGGATTTTCTTATCAGTTAAACCTCATTTTGATGAATAACTCCACTTAATGTGTTTACCTTAAATTAGTTACATCAAAATGATAGTTTAAACTAATCCTGCGTTTTCGTAGGATTTATTATTTAATGATTTTGGGCATGTTTTTTATGTTCAATAAATAAGGAAGTTATGAGTAATGTGTCTTATTACACAACTGAAGGATTAAAAAAACTCAAAGAAGAATTAAATCACCTGAGGGATATTGAAAGGCCAAAGTCTTCACAGGCAATCGCTGACGCTAGAGATAAAGGTGATTTATCTGAAAATGCGGAATATGATGCGGCTAAGGAAGCACAGGGATTACTAGAATTAAAAATTTCTAAACTGGAGGAAACTTTGTCCAATGCCAGATTAATTGATGAATCTCAACTAGATACTTCCAAAGTATTAGTGCTTTCAACAGTAAAACTTAAGAACCAACAAAATGGTATGGTAATTAGCTACACACTTGTAGCGGAAAGTGAAGCTGATTTAAAGTCCGGAAAAATTTCTGTTACTTCACCAATCGGCAAAGGCCTTCTTGGTAAAGAAGTGGGCGACGTTGCCGAAATAACAGTACCAAATGGTACGCTAAAATTTGATATTCTTGAAATAAGCAGGAATTAAAAAACTTTAATTCTTTATATTTAATCCTGTCAATATTGATAGGATTTTTTATTTAACTCATAATTGATTGTGGAAAGTATTTTTACTAAAATAATAAATGGCGATATACCATCTTACAAAATTGCCGAAGACGATAATTTTTTTGCCTTCCTGGACATTAATCCCAATGCAAAGGGGCATACTCTATGTGTACCTAAGAATGAAGTAGATAAAATAATGGATATGGAGGAAGCTGAATATTTAGGGTTAATGGCGTTTTCCAGAAGAGTGGGTAAGGCTATTGAATCGGCTATGGACTGTAAACGGGTGGGCATTACAGTAATTGGTTTGGAAGTGCCCCATGTGCATGTACATCTTATTCCCTTAAATAAGATGGCAGATGCAACCTTTATGAACAAAATTGAATTGTCACCAGAAGAATTTGAAGATATTGCTGTGAAAATCCGTTCTAAAATGAAATAATACCGCTTTGGAATAGGTAGAATAATACCCCGGCAATAACAACAGGTGACAGTACAAGAATATAAAATAATACAGTGAATTTTGTGCTCGCTTTTTCCGGCTTGACCATTTTTTGGTAATACTCAAAAATTCGTTCTATATCTTCTGTCCAGTTAACGGGATAAATAATGCTTTCACAAGTATTGCATTTAATTTGATGACTAACCTTTGCGGTAACCTTGTGATAAAGCCTTCCAAATAAGTGCTTTTGAAAAAACGTGATTTTCATGTCCTGATTAAAGCATTCGGGGCAATTATTCGTTATGTCGGCCTCTTTAATAACAACTAATTTTTCTTTTGCCATTATCGCTGATCTGATTTTATTGATATCTGCATTATAGTCCCTTCCTTGCTAGAAGAAAGTACTTTTACCTTTCCTTTATGATACTCCTCAATTATTCTTTTAACAAGGGATAACCCTAAACCCCAGCCACGTTTTTTTGAGGTGTAACCAGGATTAAAAATGGAATTGAAGTCTCCTTTCGCTATTCCATGTCCTGTATCTGTAATTAATATATTGACATATTTGCCGTCCGGAACAATTTCGATGGCAATATTACCTTTGCCTTTCATGGCGTCAATCCCATTTTTGACCAAATTTTCAATGGTCCAATTATATAATGAACGGTTTAATAGGACTGGAAGTTGTTCAACCTTAGAAGTAAAAGTAAAATGAATAAGTTTAGAACTTCTGAGTTTTAGATATTCAAAGGCACTCCTGGTTTCTTTAACAATGTCGTGTTCTTGAAGTTTGGGGAGTGAACCTATTTTAGAAAAACGGTCTGTTATGTTCTGCAATCTTCCAATATCTTTCTCAATTTCTTTGGTAATTTCCGGGTTTACTTGTTCGCTCTTCAATAGTTCATTCCAACCAAGAAGAGAGGTTAGCGGGGTGCCAATCTGGTGGGCAGTTTCCTTTGCCATTCCCGCCCATAGTTTGTTTTGTTCAGATGCTTTATTGGTTTTAAAGAAAAAGAAGATAACTGCAGCAAACAGAAATATAATTAATAAAAGGGCAATAGGGTAATATTTTAATTTATTTAAAACTTCTGAATTACCGTAATAGAGTGTAGCTAATTGCTGATCGTTATAATCAATAGAAATAGGTGTATTTTCTGCTTCAAATATTTTTATCTTTTTCTTTAAATAAATAGTATCAACAACTAATTCTTCCTGCATGTTGTTGGTTCTTATGGATCCATCCATATTTACCAGAATCATTGGAGTCGAGGTATTGTTTTGAAAGATTTTAACGTGTAGATTTCCCAGATCCCTGTCCTCTGAAGACTGCAATAATTCGGACTGAGCTGTAGCCCATATCTCCATTTTATGGCGCTCTTCTTCCTTGAATTTTTTAAAAAAACTATTGGTATTCCAAAGAATGAGACTTACAATAACAAAAGATGCTATTAATAGAAATAGATTAGAAGTCTTCTTTTGGGAATTAAAATTCATCCTTTCGGTTAATTAGCATTAAAGATAACTGAAATTGGCCTAAAATGTTGTGTTCTACAAGCGAGTTAAAGTTTTAAATGGGGTACAATTTATATACCTTTGTTTTGATGCAAAAAGCTATATCCCTAATACCTTCTGAGATTACTACCGGGCAGTTACACTCTTACCTTTTAGGTGCGGTTGGACCCAGGCCGATAGCTTTTGCAAGTACTATTGACGAAAAAGGGATTCCAAACCTTTCACCCTTTAGTTTTTTTAATGTATTTAGCGCTAATCCACCTATATTGATATTCTCACCCGCCAGAAGAGTACGGGATAATACTACTAAGCATACACTAAATAATGTGCTTAAAATAAAAGAAGTGGTTATCAATATTGTAAATTACGAACTGGTTCAGCAAATGTCTTTGACTAGTACAGAATATGGTCAGGAGGTAAATGAATTTACAAAGGCTGGATTAACCATGTTAGACTCAGATTTGGTTAAACCACTCAGGGTTGCAGAATCTCCTGTCCAGTTTGAATGTAAAGTAATAAAGGTTGAGGCGTTAGGCAAGAAAGGAGGAGCAGGTAATTTGGTTTTTGCAGAAGTTGTCAAAATGCACATCCATGAATCCATTTTAGATGAAAACGGCTCAATAGACCAATTTAAGATTGATCAGGTTGCCCGAATGGGAGGTAATTGGTATAGCAGGGCTAATAAGGGCATGTTTGAGGTTCCAAAACCACTTTCCAAGCTTGGAATAGGGGTTGATAATATACCTGAAGAAATAAGATTAATAGAAATGCTTACAGGGAACGATTTGGGCTTATTAGGAAATGTTGAAAGAATTCCGGATAAAAATGATATCGAAGAATTTATAGCGACAAATGATCAAATTCGGTCAATTGTCAAAAACAAGGATTCAAAAGAATTACAAAGAATAACAAGAGAATATTTAGATAATAATAAGATACTTTCGGCATGGAAAGTATTGCTAATAAATACTGATTTAAATGGAAGTACAAGGAAAAATTAAAATGATTGATGAGACTAAAACCTTTGGTAATAACGGTTTTAGAAAAAGAGAGGTGGTTATTACTACTGAAGAACAGTATCCCCAACATATATTGGTAGAATTCGTTCAGGATAAATGTGACTTGCTTAATAAGCATAATGTTGGAGAAACTGTAAAAATCAGCATTAACCTAAGAGGAAGAGAATGGACGAACCCTCAAGGGGAGGTTAAATATTTTAATTCTGTTCAAGGATGGCGAATAGAATCTTTACAATCCGATCAAGGGGAAAGTGGAATACCACCGGTGCCTCCAATTGAGGCATTTGAACCGGCAGAAGAACTAAATGAAGAAGATCATGACGATCTGCCATTTTAGATAGAAGCCCTTTTCAGCTGCAGATTATTTTTAAGTTGACGGGTAATTTTAAGAACTGTTAAACTTGAAAAATAAGAATAGCGATATCTACTTTTTAACAGACCTGTTAGAGTTTCCTCCGGCAGATAATGCTAATGCCGATGGTTTACTGGCAGTTGGCGGGGATTTATCTCATGAAAGATTATTATTGGCATATAAATCAGGGATATTTCCCTGGTTTAATGACGATTCTTTGATCTTATGGTGGAGCCCGGATCCCAGGATGGTCTTATTCCCTCATAAGATTAGAATTTCTAAAAGTATGCGACAAATTTTGTCGGGCACGAGGTTCACTTTAACCAGGAATAAATGCTTTAAGGAAGTTCTGGAAGCCTGTGCCAAAATAGAGAGAATGGGGCAGGAAGGTACCTGGATTACTTATAATATGAAAGAGGCCTATTTACGATTGCATGATCTGGGGTTTGCCAGGTCCTATGAGGTTTGGGAAGATAAGAAATTAGTAGGTGGCCTTTACGGTATTGATCTGGGACACGTATTTTGCGGTGAAAGTATGTTTTCTAAGGTGAGCAATGCGTCCAAATTTGCATTTATTAAATTGACCCGGGACCTTGAAGAACAGAACTATAAATTCATAGATTGTCAGGTTTATACGAGACATTTGGCAAGCTTGGGGGCTGAAGAAATTCCAAGGAAAGAATTCCTAAAACTATTGCATAACGGCATTTAGTGTCCTAAGAAAGAGGAATCTATTTTAATCCACCAAGTTTAGTATATGATATCTTTAGACAACGGAATAACAACAAGAATAATTATAGTATAGGTTGTATTTTACCGAATCTCATAGGAGCAAGTAGAAATCGTTTATTCCTGATTAATAAAGGACATGATCATAGTTGGCCGGAAGAGATTCTCTCATTTTTATAAAATCTCCCTCCGCTCCAAATAATATTTCAAAATCCGCATGGTCATCCTGTATTTTACCCCGCACCATTAATTCATAATTTAAGGAAGGAATCAAAAGATTTTGGAATGCACTATTTAAAGTAGTTTCGGCAGATTCAGCAGAGGTAATTGGATACTGTTGTTGAATCTTTCTGATTTTAAACTTAATAAACTTTTCATTCAGGAACTTTGTGATCTGTGCCCATGAATCCTCAGGGACATCTAATTCCTTAATTAGAATTTGAATATTCTCAAGTTTACCGGATTGATCAAATTCAATACTATAATACAATTTATCCTTTTTAAACTTGGCTTCATATCTAATTTTTGCGGTATCAGTTTCTTTATAAAAACGAATCCTTTTAGCATCCTGCAGTTTCTCTTTGATGAAATCATGTGCAGTTTCAGGAAATTGATTTTTTTTAATACGGTGTTCCCGCTCAACCTTCACCTGAGAATTAACTATTGAAAACTGAAATAAGACCAATATTAATAATAGTAAACTCCTATACCTCCTCATATCTAAAACAATTTACTTCGTGATCATTTACCATTCCTGTGGCCTGCATATGGGCATATACCACTGTACTGCCAACAAATTTGAAACCCCGATTCTTTAGGTCCTTGCTCAAAACATCCGAAAGTGCTGTATTTGCGGGATTATCTCTATGATCTACAAAACTATTTTTTATAGGTTCACCATTTACAAAACCCCATATATAAGCGCTAAAACTTCCGAATTCTTTCTGTACCTGCAGAAATGCCTGGGCATTGGTTACTGTAGCCTTAATTTTAAGTTTGTTTCGAATGATACCGGCATCCTGTAATAAAGCGTCAATTTTGGATTGTTTGTAGGTTGAAATTTTTTTATAATCAAAATTGTCAAAAGCTTTCCTAAAATTTTCCCGTTTCTTAAGTATGGTAAGCCAGCTTAACCCGGCCTGAAATGTTTCAAGCACAAGGAATTCGAATAATGTAGCATCATCTCTTACCGGCACGCCCCATTCTTCATCGTGATAAGCTTCGTAAAGTTTATTACCCAAACACCAGCCACATCTGTGAGTTTGCATTAGTCCTGATCTTTTATATAAAGATATGGCATAAATCTGAATTGAATTAATACTGATTTGTTATTTGGTGGCTATCAATATTTATTTAAAATTAGTAACACTATGGTTAAAAAATAGTTAAACTATTATATATTAATAGTATTACTATTATATTTGATCGATTTTTAAAATTATATCAATGGAAAAATTATTACAGTCCGTAAAAATTACAATTAATGATAAGTTGTATGTCAAAGATCCCGAGTCCTCTAGTCTTGGGAGACGAATTGTTGAAGACAGTATTCTAATGATTAATGATATCGGATTTGAGAGCTTTACATTTAAAAAATTGGGTCTAAAAATTGGATCCAATGAAAGTTCCATTTATCGATATTTTGAAAATAAACATAAACTATTGCTTTATCTGGCTTCCTGGTATTGGGGTTGGCTTGAATATCAGTTAGTTTTTGCAACAAATAGTATCCCCGATGCTAATGCAAAGCTGGAAAGAGCCATTGAAATCATGACAAAAGCAACAGAAATAGATTTGGCCTTTACCCATATTAACGAAGTATTGCTAAATAAAATCGTGATTAATGAATATTCGAAGTCTTACCTAACAAAAGAAGTAGATCAGGAAAATAAGGAAGGGTATTTCGTTATTTACAAAAGGCTTGTCAATAGAATGAGCCTAATGATAAATGAAGTTAATGCAGATTATCCGTATTCCTCAAGTCTTGCCAGCACCATTATTGAAGGTGCCTTACACCAGCATTTTTTGATGGATCATTTTGCTTCTTTAACAAGTTGCAATGGTAAAATCAAGCCTACAGAATACTTAAAGCACCTGACTTTTAATGCCTTAAACGTTTAATATAATGGCTAAAAATATCCTTAGTGCCTGGCAGCGTTTAATAGGACTATTAAAGCTGGACAAGAGAGATATTCTTCAGGTATTTTACTATGCTATATTTGCAGGTATCGTCAATTTATCCCTTCCATTGGGAATACAAGCCATAATAAACCTTATACAAGGCGCCCAGGTGAGTACTTCCTGGATAATATTGGTAATACTTGTAACCTTGGCTGTCGCTTTTGTTGGTGTCCTGCAATTAATGCAAATAAGGATTATTGAAAATGTACAGCAAAAAATATTTACAAGATCTGCATTTGAGTTTGCCTATCGGTTCCCAAAAATAAAGATGAACCAATTACTTAACTTCTATCCCCCGGAGTTAGCTAATCGTTTTTTTGATACCCTAAATGTACAGAAAGGACTTTCTAAAATTTTAATTGATTTCCCGGCAGCTCTACTTCAGATAATTCTTGGTTTATTGTTGCTCTCATTTTATCATCCTTTTTTTATTATTTATGGAATTCTACTATTGCTACTAATATATATTGTCTTCAAATTTACTGCGCAACGCGGGATGGAGACCAGTTTAGATGAATCAAAAAATAAATATAAAGTTGCACATTGGATACAGGAGGTAGCGCGGTCAATAGTTAGTTTTAAGCTGTCTGGTAAAACCAATTTAGCAATGAACAAAACGGACGTTTTAGTCTCTGACTATCTTAGCGCCAGGGAAAGTCACTTTAGAATATTAGTGATTCAGTTTATTCAAATGATTGGTTTTAAAGTTCTGGTAACCCTCGGCTTACTGCTTATAGGTGGGATTCTTGTCCTTAATCAGGAGATGAATATTGGACAATTTGTTGCAGCCGAAATCATTATCTTATTGGTGATAAGCTCAGTAGAAAAATTGATTTTGGGATTGGAAACGCTCTACGATTTACTCACCTCACTGGAAAAGTTAGGCCAGGTAGTGGACAAAGAATTGGAGCCACAGCATGGTGAAAAACCATTTGAGGATGATGAAAGTTTTCTGGTTGAACTGGAAGATATCAGTTATAATGTCCCCGGAAGAAACAAACATATTATTGACGGTGTTTCATTAAAAATAACGCCCCAATGCAGCATCTTGATTCAGGGAGGTAGTGGATCTGGCAAGTCTTCTTTACTTCGGCTAGTGGCCGGTATAATAGAGCCTGATCAAGGTGATATTTTTGTTAATGATGTTTCTTTAAAATCAATTAATTTAAACTATTACCGCTCACATTTAGGCCAGTCTCTAACCGAAGAGTCTCCTTTTGAAGGTAGTATTTTGGAAAATATAACTTTTGGCGATAAAGACATCTCCGATAAGGATGTATACTGGGCACTGGAAAAGGCGGGCTTGAAAAATTTTGTAAAGGAACAACCTTATGGTCTAAAGACAATGTTGTATCCTGAAGGGCAGCAAATACCTTATGTCATCTCTAAAAAAATTGTTCTGGCACGCAGTATAGTTAGAAAACCCAGGTTGTTGATTCTCAAAGACCCGTTGGATCAGTTTGATACGGAAGAAACCCGGGAAATTATGGATTTCCTCTCAGGTAAAACCAGACCCTGGGCGTTGGTTGTGATTAGTCAGAATGACGATTGGAAAAAACATTGTACAAGAATTATCACAATGGAAAAAGGTAAAATTATAAACGAAAGTTAAAAGACATGCTGAATATATCTCCAAATAAATTAAACCAAAAGGTGAATTTGGCGCAATTTAGTTCCGCCCGGGAAGTCTTTCATACGCGGCATTATAAGCATTTTAATCGCTTCCTTTTGATTTTCGCGTTTACAGGCTTAATCGTTCTATTCTTACCCTGGACCCAAAATGTCTCAGGCACTGGATACCTTACTACTTTAAAGCCCGATCAAAGGCCTCAGACCATTCAGTCCCCCATTCCTGGTAGAATAGAGAAATGGTTTGTACAGGAAGGAGATTATGTAAAAAAAGGAGATACCATTTTATTTATTTCAGAAATTAAAAATGAGTACTTCGACCCTAAACTGGCGGAACGTACCGGTCAACAAATAGTTGCAAAATCAAATGCTGTTGTCTCTTATGAAGGAAAGGTCAAGGCGCTCAATAACCAGATCGATGCTTTGATTAATGAAAGAAATTTAAAATATCAGCAGACTGAAAATAAATTGATTCAGGCGAAATTGAAAGTTAAAAGTGACAGTATTGATCTGGAAGCTGCAAAAACAAATATTAGTATTGCTGAAAGACGGTATAATAGGGTTGTGCAACTGCAAAACGAAGGTTTAAAAGCAGTTACAGATGTTGAAGAAAAAAAGCTGAAACTACAGGAAACCCAAGCTAAACTAATCTCGCAGGAAAACAAATTACTCGCTACTAAAAATGAGGTTATCAATGCTAAGGTAGAAACGAGTCGGGTGAATGCCGAGTATACAGATAAAATATCCAAAGCTCAAAGTGATATGTTTACCGCGCAATCCAATCAATTTGATTCTGAGGCACAAGTAACAAAATTGGAAAATGAATTTACTAATTATAGTATGAGGAATGATATGTATTACATAAAAGCACCTCAAAATGGCTTCATAAATAAAGCAATTGTGGCAGGTGTTGGTGAGACATTTAAAGAAGGAGACCCTTTGGTCGGTATAATGCCCTCTGACTACGATATGGCGGTGGAGACTTTTGTAGAACCAATAGATCTTCCACTAATGCATTTGGATGAAGAAGTTCGAATACAGTTTGATGGCTGGCCGGCAATTGTTTTTAGCGGATGGCCCAATATTTCCTCTGGGACTTATGGGGGCAAGGTTGTAGCAATAGAGACTTTCATTAGCGATAATGGAAAGTACAGAATTTTGCTTGCCCCAGATCCCGCAGATCATCCATGGCCAAAAGATATACGTGTGGGTTCCGGTGCTTATACGATTGCTCTATTGGAGGATGTGCCTATATGGTTTGAGCTTTGGAGACAGCTTAACGGATTTCCACCAAATTATTATCAGCCTAAAAATTCAATGGCCAAAAAAGAAAATAAGTAGCATGAAAAAGTATTGCCTTTTACTTACTTTTTTTATTACCTCTTTCCTTTTTGCGCAGGAACAGGATACGCTTATTCTAAATTTTAGGGAATATTTGGGTTATGTAAAGAAATACCACCCTATAGCCAAACAAGCCGAATTGCAAATTGGTATTGGACAGGCAAGTCTTATGAAATCAAGAGGCGGTTTTGATCCAAAAATAGAAGTAGACTATGACCGCAAACAATTTAAAGGTGTGGAGTATTATGACAGGTTTAATGCGACCTTTAAAATACCCACCTGGTATGGAATTGAACTTAAAGGCAGCTTTGAACAAAATGAAGGACAGTTTTTAAATCCGTCTGAGAACACGCCCGTAGACGGACTTTATAGTGCCGGTATTTCTATTTCCGTAATACAGGGTTTATGGATTAATGAGCGTATGGCTACATTGCGAAAAGCTCGATTTTTTAGAGAGCAAACAAATGCAGACAGGGACTTGCTGGTTAACCAAATTTTATTCAAAGCTTCAATGGCTTATTTTGATTGGGTACTGGCCTATAAAAACAAAGAAACTTTCAGCAATTTCCTGCAGAATGCCAAAATACGTTTTAAAGGGATTAAGAAAAGCTCTCAAGCAGGGGAAATTGCGGCAATTGATACAGTTGAAGCAAAAATTGCCGTTCTGGATAGGCAATTAAATTTAGAACAAGCGAAAGTAAACCTTACAAATAAATCTTTGGAACTATCAAATTTCCTTTGGTTAGACAATAATATTCCAATGGAGTTACAACCCAATGTAATTCCTAATTTAGATGTTAATGGTGAGGTGGATATTACGTTAGAAATTTTGGGAAAACCATTGGATAGCTTTTCCCTTGAAAAACACCCCAAACTAAAATCGTTAGGCTATAAACTGGCAGGGCTAGAAGTAGATAAAAGGTTAAAGGCCAATAAATTATTGCCAAAGATTGATCTTGAGTACAACTTTTTAACGGAAACCCCTGATCTTATAAGTTCTTTTGAGACACAACAATATAAGGGAGGTGTCAAATTTAGGTTCCCGTTGTTTCTTAGAAAGGAAAGAGGGGATTTGAAGCTGGCCAAATTTAAAATGGAGAACACTCAATATGAGATAGACAATGCCCAAATAGAAATAGGGAATAAGGTATTGGCAATTTATGCGGCCCTTGATTCTTTTAATAAACAGGATTATCTTATTCGAAATATTGTTGCAGATTATTCCAGGTTGGTAGACGCAGAGGAACGCAAATTTTTATTTGGCGAGAGTTCATTGTTTTTAATTAATAACAGGGAAAATAAACTTATAGATTCTGAGCTTAAGCAAAATGAAGTGCAGAATAAATATTTAGCTGAAAAGGCTAAGCTTTTTAGGAGCCTGGCTATAAATCCGGAAAACTTATAGCATTTATATTTCAAAGAATGCGAATGAAGATGGCAGGCTTTAAGTTATTATATGGGGCATCTAAATTGCTCCTAACCCCTTTCTGGTAATGAATATTATTTATGATACGAGATGAGGGATGATCAAAAAAAGACCAATTTAAAGTAAAATATTGTTGGGTTTTTAAACTTTATACGACTATGGGCAAATGAAAAATACGGAAGATCAAATACTGCAAGAAAAACTAATTCAATCTGCACTGTCCGGTGCCTTTACTTATGAAGATTATCGAAATTTTATAGATGAATTAGCCTCAAAGGGCAGAACTACGGGCCCAGAACAAAAAGAATCCCTTATAGACTATACGCAATTAAATAGTAAGCGTATGAAGCGATGGGATAAAACACTTAAATTGCCAGACTCTGCAAAAAAAAGAATTGGAAAATGGGAGAAACCAGTTTTATGGCTCGTTTTAACAGAAAGTTGGTGTGGCGATGCTGCTCCTTCAATACCTGTAATGAATAAAATAGCAGAATCAGCTGCTAAAATCACTTTCAAAGTTGCATTGCGGGATGAAAACCTGGAGCTCATGGATCTTTTTCGAACAAACGGAACATTGTCTATTCCCAAACTCATCATGCTTGATGAACAACGTTTGAAAGTTTTAAATTCCTGGGGCCCAAGACCGACAAAGGCTACTAAAATGGTCGAAGTTTATAAAAAAGAAAACGGGGAACTTACGCCTGAATTTAAACAAGATTTACAGCTTTGGTATAATAAAGACAAAGGGCAAAATATCCTGGATGATCTAATGGAATTACTTACTTTGAAATAGGTAGGTTATAGTTCCTTTTTGTGTAACTCTTGAGGCTGAACTAAATTTTGCCTTAAGGGCATAGGAAATAGCGTTATCCACAAGGCATCCATTGGATGTATTAGAGCTTTTTGCATTAAAATTAGCGTCAATAACATTGCCTGAAGCATCTACTTCAATATTCACCACAACTCTACCACCCTCAATACAGGTGTAAATAGGTGGCGGAAGTAAAGAATTATCACGACCAACTAATGAAAATGAAATGGAAGTCTTTCTTTTTTCAAACTTATTTGTGAATTCTTTTTTCTTTGCCTCAGCTTCCTCTAGTTGTTGTTTTTTTTCCTCTCTTTTTTTTACGAGATCCTTAAGGCTGGCAGCATAACCGGAATCTGAATTCAAAAATTCTTTGAATTCATCTTCATCCATCGAAGCTTCTTTTTCTTCTAATATTTCTTCAAGTGTTTTTAGAGGTTCCGGTTCTTCCAAGCTAGATTTGGCTGTTTCGTTAAAAGCCATATGACTTTTTATGGGATCCGCTTTTGCCATCTCTTCCTGCCTTTCCAATTCTTCAATTATTTTTTCAAGCTCCTCGTCGGCCAAACTCAGTTCAATGATATACTCTTCCTGTTCCTTAGTTCCCAAGTGAATATTAAAAAGTAACAATATCACTATCGAAAGAGAGAAGAAGGTAATTATAAGAGAAAGCTGACTTCGATTCAGGTCCATATTGCTATAACCAAATTTTTAATAATATATTTCACTCAATAGCTCATTTTAAAGCTGTTAAACATTCATCATTTCTTTAAAACTTGCCGGTGTCACCGCATTATTTACGTTATAATCCCCTATTTTGGTTCTTCTAAGGGATGATAAGTGGCCTCCGGAATTTAATGCTTTTCCAAAATCATGTGCGATGGATCTTATATATGTGCCTTTACTACATTGTATTCTGAATCGTAATTCGGGCAGATTTATATCTAAAATCTCAAATTCCAAAATTTCAACAAACCGGGCTTTTATCTCCAATTCTTTACCTTCTCTTGCATATTCATACATGCGCTTTCCATCTTTTTTCAAAGCTGAAAAAATAGGAGGTTTTTGAGCGATCTGTCCGAGAAACAAAGCTTTTGTCTTATGAATTAATTCATTAGTGATATGATCTGTTGGATATACATTATCCACTTCTGTCTCGAGGTCGTAAGAAGGGGTTGAACTACCTAATGTTATGGTACCCTCATATTCTTTTGGCATACCTTGAAATTCATGAATCCGCTTCGTAAATTTCCCCGCGCAAATTAATAAAAGTCCAGTGGCGAGGGGGTCTAAAGTTCCGGCATGGCCTACTTTAATTTTTTTTAATTGGTAACTTTTTCTAATTGCCCATTTTACAGCATTAACGGCCTGAAAAGAAGACCAATTTAAAGGCTTGTCAATTAGAATAAGTTGTCCCTCCAAAAAATCTTCCTTGGTTTTCAAGATAATAAATATAAGTGAAAAGATACATAATTAAGGACTTAACCCCAAAGGCCAAAACCAATGGCAATACATCCAACAACAAAACAATAAATAGCAAAGTAACTTAACTTGCTTTTTTTTACGAGTTGAATCATCCAGGTACATGCAGCTAAACCTGCTATGAAAGCAGCTATAAAACCTGCGCCCATAGCAATAGTTTGCTCACTTTGAAATTGGAGTTCTCCACCAATAATATCTTTAGCCATTTTACCTATTATAAGGGGTACAACCATTAAAAATGAAAATCGGGCAGCTTTTGTCTTATCTACACCCAACAATACAGAAGTGGATATTGTAGCCCCACTCCTGGAAATACCCGGTAATATGGCAATTGCCTGAGAAACGCCTATGACAAAAGCATTTAAATTTGTTACTTTTTTATCAGTTTCTCTAGCCTTATCCGCAAGGTATAGGAGTAGAGCTGTAATTAGAAGCATATAACCTACAAATGCTACATTGCCGCCAAAAAAACCTTCCAGCTGCTCTTCAAACAACAGTCCCGCGGTTGCAGCCGGGATCATAGATATAACAATCTTTAAAGAAAAACGGGTTTCCTCGTTCCACTTAAATTGAAATAATCCTTTGATAATTTCCCATACGTCTTGCCTAAAGACCACAATTGTGCTTAGGGCAGTGGCAAAATGCAGAACCACAGTGAACAACAGGCTTTCCTCCGGGATAGAGTTATCGCCTAAAATTGCCTTTCCCAATTCCAGATGACCACTGGATGAAACAGGTAAAAATTCTGTTAATCCCTGGACTATGCCGAGGATAATTGCGTCTATGATTTCCAATTAATTGTTTTTCTTCTTATGAGGATTTAATAAAATGGCATATATCTCGATCCCTAAACCTACTAGGACTAATGTTGGCGCCAATCGAATTCTTCTGAAGTTATATATATCCGGATTAAAAACATTAGGATCATCGCTTCCTCCTCCGCTCATTAAAATAAATCCAAGAGCCATACAGGCAAGCCCTATAAACATAAAGAGATAGTTTCTTCTCTGGAAGATAAATTCGGGCTTTGGCGCCTGACTTTGCTTATTTTTTTGCTTTTGGCTCATGCTGCAAATTTAATAATATAAATCATCTGTTCTGAGATTAAGAAAACGTTGGGTGGCAAAATAAGTACTTATTAATGAAATAAGTACACCTAAAACAAAAACACCTACAAAAAGGATACTCAATATCATAAAGTCCTGTAAAAGGTTTAATTCCGGGAAATTCATGTCAACATAATAGAGAACAATTCCCAATGCCATAAGTGCTAATAATGAACCCAGCATTCCTAATTTAATATTTGTCCAAATAAAAGGCCTTCTGATAAATCTTTTTGTAGCGCCTACCATTTGCATTGTTTTTATAATAAAACGTTTAGAATATATGGATAAGCGGATAGAACTATTAATTAATAAAACGGCAATAAGCGTAAAAACGGCACTAGCTATTAATATCCAGAAGGAAATCCTTTTTACATTATCTGTAAGCAGGGCAATAAGAGGCTTATCATAACTTACTTCTTCTACATAGTCCTTTTTGGCCAATTCTGATGCAATTTCCTCTACTTGTTCTGTGGACACAAAATCTGCTTTTAACGCCACATCAATTGAATTTTTAAGAGGATTATAACCCAAGAAATCGAGAAAGTTTTCACCAATTTCAGCACTGTGCAGCTCAGCCGCCTCTTCTTTGGAGACATAGTCAGCAGATTTAGTATAATCTGACATTACAAGGCTTTTCTGCAATTGATCAACTTCAACTTCCTTGGCATTGTCCTTTAAGAAAACGGATATCTTGATTTGTTCTTTAAAATGATCTGCTAATTTTTTGGTGTTTAGTACTAAAAGTCCTAAAACACCCAATAAAAAAAGCACAAGCCCAATACTCAAAACCACTGAAAAGTAGGAAGAGATCAATTTGCGTTTTTGATAGCGTTCAAAAGATTTGCTCATAGTGGGATATGAATACGTAAAAATAGGAAAGTAAATTGAATAAACTTATTTTTACGCGGTATCGGTTATAAACAAAAATTATGAGCTATAATTTTAGGGAGATTGAGGCTAAATGGCAAAGATATTGGGCCCACAAAAACACATTTAAAGCGATTAATGGCTCAGAGAAGGAGAAGTATTACATTCTGGATATGTTTCCCTACCCTTCAGGGGCCGGTCTTCATGTTGGACACCCTTTAGGTTATATTGCCAGTGATATTTATGCCCGTTATAAAAGACATAAAGGATTTAATGTTTTACATCCGATGGGCTATGATTCCTTTGGACTTCCAGCAGAACAATACGCCATACAAACCGGACAACACCCATCTATTACCACAGAGACCAATATAGCCAGATACAGAGAGCAACTGGATAAACTTGGGTTCTCTTTTGACTGGAACAGGGAAGTTCGTACTTCTGACCCATATTACTACAAATGGACACAATGGGTATTTATTCAACTTTTTAATTCCTGGTACAATAAAAGCAAGGATAAAGCTGAAGAAATAGAACAGCTTATAGAAATTTTCAGAAAAGAAGGTAATACCAATATCAACGCATCCTGTGATGAAGATACCCCTTCATTTACTGCCGCAGAATGGAATGAGCTGAATTCAAAAAAACGGGAAGAATTATTATTAAGGTACAGATTGACCTACTTAGCAGATACAGAGGTTAATTGGTGTCCCGCCCTTGGAACTGTTCTTGCAAATGATGAAATTGTTGATGGAGTCTCTGAACGTGGTGGACATCCTGTGGTACGAAAAAAAATGACTCAATGGAGCATGCGTATTACAGCGTATGCACAACGCCTGCTCGATGATTTACAAAAAGTAGATTGGCCACGGTCTTTGAAAGACGCCCAGGCAAATTGGATTGGCAGGTCGGTAGGAGCTTTGGTTACTTTTAATACAATACCTTCTGGCAATAACTATATCTCTCACCCCATTGAGGTATTCACAACCCGTCCGGATACAATTTTCGGGGTTAGTTTTATGACTCTTGCTCCGGAGCATGAATTGGTATCAAAAATAACCACAGAAGAACAGAAAGAGGAAGTTGAGACCTACGTTCAAATCACTTCTAAACGATCAGAACGAGATAGGTTGGCAGATGTAAAAACTATTACTGGTGTTTTTACGGGCGCATTTGTTGAACATCCTTTTACCAAGGAATCAGTACCGATTTGGATTGGGGATTATGTTTTAGCCGGCTACGGGACCGGAGCGGTTATGTCTGTACCAAGTGGCGACCAACGCGATTATGATTTCGCAAAGCATTTTAATATCCCTATTCCTAATATTTTTGAAGGTATAGATATATCCGAAGAAGCATTTGCAGATAAGGAATTGACCATAATTACCAATTCTGAGTTTTTAAATGGATTAAATTATAAACAAGCCACTAAAAAAGTAATCTCCGAGTTGGAAAATATTGGTCAGGGGAGAGGGAAAGTTAACTATCGGCTTAGAGATGCAGTTTTTAGCCGTCAGCGCTATTGGGGTGAGCCTTTTCCGGTATATTATGTTGATGGAATGCCTAAAATGATCGATGAAGACTGTCTTCCCTTGAAGTTGCCGGAAGTAGAAAAGTATTTGCCCACAGATACAGGAGAACCACCATTGGGGAATGCTACAGAATGGGCCTGGGATACGCAGAAATCTAAGGTGGTAAACAATAGTTTAATTGACCATGTAAAAGTTTTCCCCTTAGAGCTCAATACAATGCCTGGGTGGGCAGGCAGCTCGCAATATTTTAACCGATATATGGATCCGGAAAACGATAAGGCAATCTTCTCTCAGGCTGCTATTAACTACTGGCAGCAAGTAGATCTGTATATAGGAGGTGTAGAACATGCCACTGGCCATTTATTATATTCCCGTTTTTGGCAGAAATTTATGTTCGACAAGGAAATGGTTCCACATCAGGAATACGCCAAAAAATTAATTAACCAGGGGATGATTCTGGGGACAAGTGCCTTTGTGTATAGAGAAGAAGGAACTAATAAATTGATATCTAAAGGAATAATTAATGACCTAAATGTAAGTCCATTACATGCCGATGTCTCTTTAGTTAATTCTTCGGATGAATTGGATATTGAAGCCTTTAAAAAATGGAGGACAGAGTTTAAAGATGCTGACTTCGTTTTGGAAAATGGCAAATACATTGTTGGGCGCGAGGTTGAAAAAATGTCCAAATCTAAATACAATGTGGTAAACCCGGATGAAATATGTGAGGAATATGGAGCAGATTCCCTGCGTATGTATGAAATGTTTCTTGGGCCACTGGAACAGGCGAAACCATGGAATACAGCTGGGATCTCAGGAGTATATGCTTTTCTAAAAAAACTATGGCGGCTTTATCATACCGGACCTGAAGGTGGATTTCAGACTACAGAGCAGTCACCTTCCAAAGAGGCACTAAAATCACTTCATAAAACAATCAAAAAAGTGGAAGAGGATATTGAAAATTTCTCATTCAATACTTCGATAGCAACCTTTATGATTTGTGTAAATGAACTTTCCACCCAAAAGTGTACCAGCAGGGATATACTGGAGCCACTTGCAATTTTAATCTCCCCTTACGCACCCCATATTTCTGAAGAACTTTGGGAAAAATTGGGGCACACAGAATCTGTTTCAACAGAGCCATTTCCAAAATTTGAGGCAGACCACCTCATTGAAAATAGTAAGGACTATCCGATTTCATTTAATGGAAAAATGCGTTTTACTATCGAACTGCCTTTGGATATGGGGAAAGAAGAAATAGAGTCCGCCGTTATGTCACATGAAAAAACTAAAGTACAGCTTCAGGGTCGAATTCCTAAGAAAGTGATTGTTGTACCGGGAAAAATTGTAAATATTGTGGGCTAATCCAGGGGTTTATTGGGTACTGTCTATTTCATTGAAACCCGGGTCCTGCTAAAATGATAACGCAGTAGCTAGAGCTGGTAAATTCTTTTATTTGGCAGAGGATTATACTACTACATAATATTTGTATTCACAAAACAATTTCGACCTGAAATAAATCTAAAAATGCACATTTTGTCAGTATAAAAGCCTTGGTTCTGCATTGGCTAGGTTTTTGTAATTTAATAAGTACTTTTAATATAGCAAAAAACGAAATTATGACAATTTATTATATATTACTCGGTGTCATTGCCCTGGTAAGTTGGTTGGTAAGCAGAAAGCTAAAAAGCAAGTTTAATTATTATTCTAAAGTACATTTACGCAATGGTATGAGCGGCGCAGAAATTGCCGAACAAATGTTGAGTGATCATGGCATAAGAGATGTTAAAGTAGTCTCCACTGCTGGAATGCTAACAGATCATTATAACCCGAAAACCAAAACAGTTAATCTTAGCGAAGGGGTATATAACCAGCGCAATGCGGCCGCAGCTGCTGTTGCAGCCCATGAATGTGGACACGCAGTTCAGCATGCACAGGCCTACGAATGGCTTTCAATTCGTTCTAAATTAGTTCCAGTAGTGAGCGTTACATCGGGGATGTCTACATGGGTAGTTTTTGGAGGGCTTATATTGGCCGCTTCAACAGAAGGTACGGGTGGCCAATTAGGGTTTTATATTGCAGTAGCAGGATTAATTATGATGGGGTTTGCTACCTTATTTAGTTTTATCACGCTCCCTGTTGAATATGATGCCAGTAACAGGGCTTTGGCGTGGTTAAAAAGGAAGAACATTGTTTCACAGGAAGAATACAAGGGTTCTGAGGATTCCTTGAAATGGGCGGCAAGAACTTATGTCGTTGCTGCAATTGGTTCTCTGGCATCCTTGGTTTACTGGGGCTTTCAGGTATTCGGTGGAAGAGATTAGTTCCTGTACGGGGATATTTTTGGACTACTAAATTGTAATCTGACGGTCTATTTGCTGATCCAGAGATATAAATGTTTCTGTCCTGGAAACACCCTCAATCTGCTGAATTTTTTTGTTCAATAAATGCATAAGATGTTCATTGTCTTTGCATAAAACTTTGATAAGGATAGACCAATTACCAGTAGTATAATGGCATTCCAGGACTTCAGGTATTTTTTCCAATTGCTTCACAGCTATTGGATTACTCATGGCCTTATCCAGAAAAATACCAATATATGCCATGGTCGTATAACCCAAAACTTTTGGATTCACAATGAATTTAGATCCGGCAATAAGACCGGATTTTTCCAGTTTACGAAGTCTTTGATGAATAGCAGCTCCTGAGATTCCAATATTTCTGGCAATTTCTAATATTGGCTTTCTTGCATCCTGCATAAGAAACCTTAGGATTTTTTTATCAATCCCATCAATTTTCACATTTTCATTACCGGATTTCACGAACGAGCTTTCATATAATGCCTAAAGATACCAAAATTAGTTTCAAATATTAACCTGCCACAGAATCAGGATTATACCCTAAATAAGGTACATTATACTCCTTAAACACTACTCCATAAGTGGCTAACTCTTTTAAGATTGGCTCATATACTTCCTTTGATATAGGAATCTGTACCCCCGGAGTTGAAATTTTTTTATTAAGTATCAGCAGGGTGGAAATAGCCACAGGTAAGCCAACAGTTTTGGCCATTGCTGTATGTGTATCATTTTCGCCAATCACCACCATATTAGCATCAAGCTGTTGTTTTTTTCCATTCAATTCATATCCAAATTTATGGTACATGACAATCATATCTTTATCGTCATGCGCCATGGTCCAACTGTCTTCCAATACATTTTGCAGCATTTGAGCCGGGGAAGCATTTTTTATAGGAATAGTTTTTTTTGAATCAAATAAATTTAATTCCAACAGTTTACCCCACATGATATCGTCCTGATCAATTTTGAGGTAGTGTCTGAGTTTAAGTTCAACGGAATCGGTTGGCGAATAAGGTAGAAAAAGATTAGTAAATTCCCTGTAGGACATTCCTGCAGAATTTTCTATAATGTAACTATCATCCGTCATACCTAATTGAACAAACATATTCCAGGCTTTTGAGAATCCAATACGTCTCATAGTGCCCCTGTAAAGAGTTAGGGCTTCATTCAGGCCATAGGCTTCCCTATAATTTAAAGAATCTCTGTTTGCATAGGCTTCGAACGCGCCATACCCTTCTATATTCATGAATTCCGTCCTTCTGAAAAGTTTATGATAGGGTATATATTTATAGGTGCCCTCCTGTATAAATTTAGCGGTTCCACCTTGTCCGGCAACTACAACATTTCTGGGATTCCAGGTAAATTTGTAATTCCATAGATTATTATCACTTTCAGGGGCAACCAGGCCACCTGTAAAAGATTCAAATAGCAACATTTTACCGCCCTTGTCCCTTATTCTATTAATAAGTTGCATGGCGCTCATATGGTCAATGCCAGGGTCTAAACCAATTTCATTCATAAAAACTAATCCGTTTTTTTTGACTGCAGCATCTAATGCTTTAATTTCTTTGCTTACATAGGATGCTGTAACCAAATGTTTTTTAAAACGAATGCAATCTTCGGCTACTTTTATGTGAAAACGTGCCGGGAGCATAGAAATAACAATATCTGAGTTTTTAATGGCCATCTCTCTTTCATCATCCTTAAAAACATCCAACTTTATAACGTTGCACGAGGGATGGTTTTTTATTTCATCAGGAATTACCTTGGTATTGAGATCACCAATAGTTAAATGCAGTTTTTCTGAATCTGCTTTTTCCAGAAAGTAATCCAACAAATACGAGGTAGATTTACCCGCCCCTATGACTAATATTTTTCGTGACATTAAGTTTATTTTCTGTTCGAAGTATTGCTGGGACTAAGGTATCAAATTGTTACATTTGTCAAAAATATGGTCATTTAAGTTATGAACAAAACAATTTTCTGTACAGGGGTTTTCTTTGGAGTATTGGCCGTGGTTTTAGGTGCTTTTGGGGCCCATGGGTTGAAGAATCTTTTGTCTTCAGGCGAGATAGATACTTTTAAAACCGGAGTGACTTATCAAATGTATCACGCCCTATTGTTACTTATCCTTGGTGGTGTGAAAAGCATTCCTGAAGAGGAGAAGAAACTGGTTTATTATTTCATTGTTTCAGGGATAGTTTTTTTCTCATTTTCCATTTATTTGTTGGCTACTAACAGCCTGACTGGCTTTGATTTTAGAACGATGGGCTTTATTACTCCAATTGGGGGGCTTCTTTTGATTTTGGGATGGCTATTTTTGGGCTATCGTGCTTATAGAAAATTCTAATAATCAAGGAGAATGACTTCAATGAATGATCCACGATTTGATACGTTTTCAGCAACTAGAACACAATATAAATGGCAATAAAGAACATTTCAATGAATTCAATTCGTTAAAAGAGTACGGCCTGGAAACCAATCGGATATTTTACCAATTAGATCCTGAACAACTTCATCAGATGACCCTTGAACGAGGAATGGGCAAGGAAGCATCAAACGGAGCCTTGGCCGTTAACACCGGAGAGTTTACTGGACGTTCTCCAATGGATCGTTTTATTGTTAAAGACAATATAACCGGAGATAAAGTCTGGTGGGGGAATATAAATATTCCCTTCTCCCCTGAGAAATTTGATTTGCTTTATGCTAAGGTGATTTCTTACTTAAAGGGCAAGGATGTATTTGTAAGGGACTGTTATGCCTGTGCAGATATTAATTATCAATTAAATTTAAGGGTTATTAATGAATATCCCTGGTCCAATTTATTTGCATATAATATGTTTCTTAGGCCTCAGGAAAAGGAATTAGATAATTTTGAACCGGAATGGACTGTGATAAATGCACCTGGGTTTATGGCAGATAGCGTGGTTGATGGAACGAGACAACACAACTTTGCTATTCTGAATTTTACCCGAAAAATTGCTTTAATTGGGGGTACCGGTTATACTGGGGAGATTAAGAAAGGAATTTTTTCTGCTTTAAACTTTATCTTGCCTATATATAAGAATACTTTGCCTATGCATTGTTCTGCCAATGTTGGGGAAAAAGGAGATACGGCCTTATTTTTTGGACTTTCAGGTACCGGTAAGACAACTTTGTCTACAGATCCATTTAGAAAATTGATTGGAGATGATGAACACGGCTGGACCGAAGAAAATACAGTTTTTAATTTTGAAGGTGGTTGCTATGCCAAGGTGATCAATCTAAGTGCAGAAAAGGAACCCGAGATTTATGCCGCCATTAAAAAAGGGGCAATTTTGGAAAACGTTATTTTGGATTCAAGAGGGAATGTCGATTATGAAAACACGTCAATAACTCAAAATACCCGGGTAAGTTATCCTATTGATCATATTTCCAATATAAAAATACCTTCAATTGGAGAAGACCCTAAAAACATTTTTTTCCT
>RCNB010000485.1_pt1 | contig 27058 bp, 27 predicted proteins | sample 2041321 | NCBI WGS metagenome assembly RCNB01 (sample SAMN09708232, study PRJNA481090) | Marine sediment metagenome, whole genome shotgun sequencing project. | reverse complement strand
ATGGTACTCGAAGATCTGCCCCAGTCTTGCGGGCCCGCCGATAGTACACGTGAATACAAGACGGCCCCCGGCAACGCACATGCCCTCACCACGGGCGAACATGGCAGCGCCACGTCTTGCTCCGCGGTGACGTAAATCGTCCTCGTCCGAGTCGACATTGTAGAGATCGATCCAGCGAGTGCTCAACGAGACGTTTTTGCGCATTTTTGATTCGTCTGACCAGTTGTGGGTCTTAAACGATGGTCGATCATGAATAGCGAGCGCCTGCAATTTTCCACCTTCGTGAAGTTTGCCAGGTACGGCGGGAATGTAGCGATAGAACAAACTGTCCGTCCTGTCTTCGGTCATGTAGACGATACCGGTTGGCTCGTGCACTGCGGCAGCTTCATGTTTGAATCGGCCCATTGCTCGTAAGGGTCGCGGTTCGGCAAGCCCAGACTGCGTTGCGGGGACCTCGAATATGTAGCCGTGTGGCTTCTTGCGCTTTATGCGTGGGCGAACGTACCGGCCTGGCTTTTCGAAACATTCTTCGCAAGACAGCCAGGAACCCCACGGTGTTGATCCGCCCGCACAATTGAGCTCCGTGCCGGCCAGGCTGAGGTGCTGTTTCTCAGTCTGTCCTGTTCGCGGGTTGTATACCGTCGTTGTAGTGCCTCCAGCGCCGGGTTTTCTGCCGTCACCAGTGTCGTAAACCCTATCCTTGATGGCATCCGGAACGGCCGCAAACGATGGAGCGAATGCGCTCTTGAGAAAATCGCCCGGGCCGAGCTCGTGATTGCAAACGAGGATGATGCGACCATCGTCGTGATCGAAAGCAGCCATGCCGTCGTGTGCAAATGGTACACGCAGGCCATCTGACATCGGATCACCTGCTCTCGATACAATTTTGTAGTGAAAACCGCTCGGTAAATCGAAGATTTCACCTGGGTCTGATCGCAACGGACCGAACATTTCGTCGCTTGCACGGCAAGGAGTTGACAGGGCAGGGCTAGTGGCTGCAATCGCGACGCATTGCAGAAATCGGCGGCGGTCCAAACGGGTCTCTCGCAGAGCTGTTGCTAAGCATTGCAGCATAGCGCCAAACGCTTGCGGCAGAAAGCCGCAAACGCCATTTGTTGACACGAATATTTCGGGCTGTGCAATAATCGCCGCCATGCGAAAACGAACAAAGATAGTCGCGACACTGGGTCCGGCGTCTGACGACAAAAAAACGCTGTGCGGCATGATCAAGGCCGGTCTCGACGTCGCGCGCCTCAATTTTTCTCACGGCAACGAGGAAGACCACCGTCGTCGCTTCGCGGTGTTGCGCGAGGCAGCGGACGCCTGCGGTAAGGAAATCGCAGTAATGGGCGACCTGCAGGGGCCGAAAATCAGAATCAAACGATTTGAGAACGGCAGTGTTGTGCTAGCCGACGGCGACGTATTCTTTCTGGATAGTACGATTGGGCTGGAAGAGGGCAATCAGCAAGGCGTAGGTGTCGCGCTGGACTCGATTCATGAAGATGTCGGCCCGGGCGATATTCTGTTGCTGAATGACGGCTTGATCACGCTTGAAGTCAATCGCGTGGATGGAACCCGAATCCATACGACCGTTGTTGCCGGTGGCATTTTATCGGACCACAAAGGCCTTAACCTCAAAGGCGGAGGGCTGTCAGCCGCAGCGCTCACTGATGTCGATCGCGAAAACATCAAATTGGCTGCCGAACTCGACATGGATTTCCTGGCCGTATCGTTCGTCCGCAATGGCGAAGATATCGACGAAGCACGCAGACTTTTTTCGGAGGCTGGCGGCAATGGATTGATCGTTGCCAAGATCGAGCGTACGGAAGCCATCGAAAATATTGATTCCATCATCGACGCGGCTGACATCATCATGGTCGCCCGCGGTGATCTCGGCGTAGAAATGGGCTACGCCCAGTTAACCGGTATTCAGAAAAGTCTGATTAATCAGACAAGGGCGAAAAATAAGATCGTCATCACCGCGACGCAGATGATGGAATCCATGATCCTGAATCCGATTCCGACACGTGCTGAAGTGTCTGATGTAGCAAACGCTGTAATTGACGGAACGGATGCGGTCATGTTGTCGGGTGAAACCGCCGTCGGCAAATTCCCGATCGAAGTCATCAACGCAATGAGTGAAGTTTGCGTGGGCGCCGAACAATTTCCGCATCCGGCAGGTCGGACGAGTCATCGAACCGACGATCAGTTTGAACTGGTTGATGAAGCAATTGCGATGGCCGTAATGTACACAGCCAATCACATGTCGGTGAAAGCGATAATCGCGCTGACGGAGTCGGGATCAACATCGCGCTGGATGTCGCGCGTGCGCTCAGACATTCCGATCTATGCGATGACACCATACGTCGCCACTCACCGACGTGTCGCCCTGTACCGCGGTGTTTACCCGGTGTCATTCGAGATATCTGAAACAGATCGGGCGCATCTGTATGCCGAAATATTCAAGACGATGTTGTCGAAGAATCTCGTTGAAGTTGGCGATCTGGTCATTTTCACCAAAGGTGATCTTGAAGGCGTATCTGGAAGCACCAACGCGATGAAAATTCTCACGGTTACAGCCGCGGAGTAATGTTGGATGAAACGATGGGTTGCTCGCCTGTTATCAGGTCTGGTATTTGCCGCTACCGTTCTTTTTATTCTCGCATGGCTTGCACTTAGAGGCAGTTTGCCGGAGCTTGACGGTGAGACGAGTGTCGACGGTTTATCCGCCGTTGCAACGATCGAGCGCGATTCATTCGGTATTCCTACGATCACAGCGACAAACCGAGTCGACCTGGCGTTCGCGACAGGGTTTGCCCACGGGCAGGATCGTTTTTTCCAGATCGACCTGATACGTCGCCAGGCCGCCGGAGAATTGTCAGAGATCGTCGGTGCGGCGGCGCTGGAAACTGACAAACGGTTTCGGTTTCATCGCTTTCGCAGCCGCGCGCAAATTGCTTTATCCGGCTTGTCAGCCGCTGAGTCGGCAATCCTCAAAGGTTATGCTGAGGGCGTCAATGCCGGCCTGGCGAGCCTTGACGCAAAACCGTTCGAGTATTTTGTTCTACGCGCAGACCCGCAGCCCTGGCAGCCGGAGGACTCGATTCTGGTCGTGTATGCGATGTTTGTGATGCTCAACGACTCGCGTGCTATCAGGGATGTGCAGCGTGGATTGGCACGTCGCGTGTTGCCCGTTGAAGCGTATACGTGGTTGTATCCCCAGGGTACGCCGTGGGACGCGCCCTTAATGGGCGAACCACGATCACCAGTACCCATGCCGTCGTCAGACACCTACTCCATACGTCAGGTTAAGACCAAATCACAGCCGGCCAACGAAATCGGAAAACCGAATCTTAACGGTAGCAATAATTGGGCTGTTGGTGGCGCATTGACCAGCACAGGAAGGGCGATCGTCTCCAACGACATGCATCTCGGGTTATCCACGCCGAATATTTACTATCAGGCGCGGCTTGTTGTCGACTCAGGTGAGCAACGCGATGTCACGGGTGTCACTTTGCCGGGCGCTCCATTTATCGTCGCCGGAAGTAACGGCAAGGTTGCCTGGGGTTATACGAACAGCTATGGCGACTGGTCCGATGCGGTCTTGCTGAAGGCCGGGTCGTCTCCCGATACGTACCAGACTCCCGATGGTGAGCTGCAGTTCGAAGTACATCGCGAAAAGATCGAGGTAAAAAACAGCGACCCGATCCAATTGGTGGTTCGCGAAACGATATGGGGCCCCGTTCTTGAAGACATTGACTATCCAGATGGCGACATTGCCGTCAGCTGGATCGCGCACCACGCAGAGGCTGTCAACCTGAAAATTATCGATCTCGAGTTGGCTGACACGGTGTACGAAGCGCTCGACATTGCGAACACAATGGGCATACCGCCGCAGAATTTCGTTAGCGGCGATGCGGGTGGAAATATTGCCTGGACGATCGCCGGAAAAATTCCGCAGAAATCTTCATTTGATGGCATGGTGCCCTCCGACTGGAGTGAGGAGCCAGGATGGATCGGTTGGTTAGATGCCAGTCGTTATCCTCGTGTTGTCAATCCGAAAAGCGGCCGAATCTGGACGGCCAACGCCCGTGCAACCGATGCAGAGGCTTTGGACCTTGTTGGTGACGGTGGTTACGATCTTGGGGCGAGGGCACGTCAAATACGCGACCGGCTGTTCGCCAGGGAGACGTTCGCACCGGCCGACATGTTGGATATTCAATACGACGATCGTGCTCTGTTTCTCGAGCCATGGCGTGAGCTGCTACTCGACGTTTTGGACGAAGAAACCATCGCTGCCGATGCTCAATTGGCGGAGTACCGGAGGCTCGTCGCCGGGTGGATCCCGCGTGCGGTGCCAGAATCGGTTGGTTATCGACTGGTTCGTGCATTTCGTCTGGAAGTACAGGCACAGGCTTTCCATGCCTTGATGGCGCCGGTTCGCGACGAGTATGCAGGCAACCTCAGCTTACGTATCAGTAATCAATTCGAGGCATCGCTCTGGACATTGGTGACCGAACAGCCGGCACATCTTCTGCCAGCAGCTTATGACAGCTGGCAGGCGTTGATGGTCGAATCAGTGCGCGAAAATATTCGCTACTTGGAGAAAAATTTCGATGGTCCGCTAGCCGCTCGCAGCTGGGGTGAGCGCAATACCGCACGGATCACTCATCCCTTGAGTTCTGCTATGCCAATGTTGTCGAGGTTCCTGGATATGCCGGCCGATCCGCTCAGCGGAGATGTGGACATGCCGAAGGCTCAGGGCCCAAGATTTGGCGCATCGGAGCGTTTTTCGGTGTCGCCAGGTGATGAAGCGAATGGCGTTATGCACATGCCCACAGGGCAAAGCGGCCACCCATTGTCGGACTTTTACCGTGACGGCCATGAGGATTGGGTCAAGGGTCGCGCGAGCCCATTCCTGCCAGGCGAGGCCGCGTACAGGTTGGTTCTGCAACCCAGTCAGTAGATACGGCTCAGGAAGCACGACAGGCCAAGGCTCGATCGTCGTTTTCCGGTAAACTGCCTCGGTGACTCAACTATTCAGGCAGCACTATGGTAGATACCAAATTCACCGGAACCAGTACTTACGTTGCGACAGACGACCTGATGATGGCGGTCAATGCAGCGGTTACGCTGGAACGCCCGATCCTGATCAAAGGTGAGCCCGGGACCGGGAAGACACAACTGGCGGTCGAGGTCGCCGAGTCGCTCGGCAAGCCGCTGTTTGAGTGGCACATCAAGTCGACGACAAAGGCACAGCAGGGTTTGTACGAATACGATGCCGTCGCCCGCTTACGTGATTCACAGCTCGGCGATGATCGCGTGCATGACATTTCGAATTACATCGTGCGTGGCAAAGTATGGGAGGCTTTTCAGTCCGAAGAGCAGCCGGTGCTGCTCATCGACGAAGTCGACAAAGCTGATATCGAATTTCCAAACGACTTGCTGCAGGAACTCGATCGCATGGAGTTCTACGTTTATGAAACCAAGCAGTTGGTGAAAGCAGCCCATCGGCCGATTATTGTCATTACGAGTAACAACGAGAAGGAATTGCCGGACGCGTTCTTACGCCGCTGTTTCTTCCATTACATCAAGTTTCCGGACAAGGAAACGATGTCCCGGATCGTCGATGTTCATTTCCCCAGCCTTAAAAAAGATCTGTTGAGCGAAGCGCTAAACGCGTTTTACAAGGTGCGTGACGTGCCGGGCCTGAAGAAGAAACCGTCGACATCAGAGCTTCTGGACTGGATCAAGTTATTGCTTGCCGAAGATATACCGCCTGAGCTCCTGAACGCCGAGGATTCGCGTAAAGCGATTCCTCCACTTTATGGGGCGTTACTCAAAAACGAGCAGGATGTGCATTTGTTCGAGCAACTCGTTTTTCTCGACAGACGGGCGGGTTCCAACCAACCCTAGCCCAACATGCTGATCCCATTTTTTTTCGTATTGCGTGAAGGTGGTTTGAAACCATCAATCACCGAGCTGCTGACATTGCTTGAGGCGATGAAGAAAGGCGTAGCCGGGCAAAGTGTCGATGATTTTTATTTCCTGTCACGGGCTTGCCTCGTAAAAGACGAATCAAAACTCGATCGATTCGACCGCATATTTGCAGCGTACTTCAAGGGCGTGGAAGACTCGCTCGTCGATCTGATGGAGGAGCTTCCTGAAGACTGGCTAAAGAAGCAGGCCGAACTGTTCTTATCAGACGAAGAGCGCGCGAAGATCGAGGCACTCGGCGGTTTTGAGGCGCTGATGAAGGCGCTGCAAGAGCGTCTTGATGAGCAGGATGAGCGCCACGAAGGCGGTAGCAAGTGGATCGGCACGGCTGGCACGTCACCATTCGGAGCTTATGGCTACAACCCTGAGGGAGTGCGTATCGGCCAGCAGGGTTCGCGAAACCGCCGCGCGACGAAGGTATGGGACAGGCGTGAATATCGCAATCTTGACGATTCGATTGAATTGGGTACGCGCAACATCAAGGTGGCGCTGCGACGTCTTCGCAAATTCGCGCGCGAAGGCGCCGCGGACGAGCTTGATCTTGATGACACCATTGACAAGACGGCTCGCAATGCCGGTCTTCTTGATATTCGTATGGTTCCGGAACGGCACAACGCCGTCAAAGTTCTCTTATGTCTCGACGTCGGTGGCTCAATGGACGATCACGTGCGGGTTTGCGAAGAGTTGTTTTCCGCGGCACGCACCGAGTTCAAGCATCTTGAGTACTTCTACTTTCACAACTTTATTTATGAGAGTTTGTGGAAGGACAATCGACGCCGGCACGGCGAAAGAATACCCACACTTGATATCGCGCATAAATACGGCGCGGATTACAAACTGATTTTTGTGGGTGACGCAACGATGAGTCCATACGAAATCGTGTACGCGGGCGGTAGCGTTGAACACTGGAATGAGGAACCAGGCGCTGTTTGGATCAAACGCCTCTTGAACACTTACTCAAAAGCGATCTGGCTTAACCCCGAGCCGAAACAACGCTGGGAATTCACACCGTCCACAAAGCTGACGCGTGAAATCATGGAAGACAGGATGTTTCCACTTACGATTTCCGGACTCGACGAAGGTATTAAGGCGTTGCGCTAGCACCGGCGCCTAGTTCTTTCAAATCAGCAAGTACTTGTTGCGAATGCTCAGAGGGCTTGACGTTCTCATAGTGCTTCGCAAGCTTACCGTCTGGATCGATCACAAATGTTTGCCGTTTGGCGACCTTCATTCCAAACATCCTGGTCTTGACACTATAAGCCTCAGACGCCTTGCCTTCGATGTCGGCCAACAGTGGGAAGGGAAGGCCGTACTTTTCAGCGAATTTCTGATGGGATTCGGCGTCGTCCAGACTAACGCCCAGAATCTGCGCATTTATTTCCTTGAATGCGAAGATATTGTCGCGAAACTCACACGCCTCTGTTGTACAGCCGGGCGTCTGATCTTTCGGATAAAAATACAGCACGACCCACCGATCCCGGTAGTCTTCCAGCGAGTGCAGCTGCCCGTTCTGGTCTGAGAGTTCAAAGTCAGGTACCGACTGCCCCACGGCGAGGTGTTCGGACGCGAACGCCGCAAGGCAGAGCGCAAATAGTGCGGCAATCGTGTAAAGCGAGCGTTTCATCTGACAAATTCCATTCAAAATAGTCACTATGACCATGTATTTTGTGGCGAAATACCACATTATCAACCCACTATAATACGATTTGAATCAGATACACTACAATTCTGCAAGTCATTACATGATGAGAGCCAGCGAAACACACGATAAGAAAACGGCACTGGTGTTGCCGGGTGGCGGCGCGCGAGGCGCATTTCAGGTAGGTGTTCTAAAGGCACTCTCGGAGTTCCTGCCCAAGGGCAGCCCAAACCCTTTTGCTGTGATTAGTGGTACATCCGCGGGCGCTATTAACTCTGTCGTTCTCGCCAGCAAAGCCCGCCGTTTCGCCGTGGCAGTCGCTGAACTTGAGCAGGTCTGGGGCAATTTTCACTGTGATCAGGTGTATCGCACCGACAATGTGACGATGCTCAAGAGCAGCCTGCATTGGCTGGCGTCCATTGTGTTGGGTGGTTTTCTCGTCGGAATGCCGAAGTCATTGTTGGACAATGCGCCGTTGCGAGCCTTGCTGAGTCGCAATATTCGATTTCCACGAATTCAGGATGCGATCGACGGTGGTTGCCTCGATGCTGTCGCAATAACGGCGGCGAGCTACGCATCGGCTCGATCAACGTCATTTTTCCAGGCATCCAAAGGCAACGAAAGCTGGTCGCGGACTCGCCGAGAAGGCGTGCGCGGCGAGCTTCACCTCGATCACCTGATGGCAAGTATTGCGGTACCGATGATTTTCCCGCCAGTAAGCGTGCAGGGTGAGTTTTTTGGCGACGGCGCCATGCGGCAGGCAACGCCTCTTAGCCCTGCTATTCATCTCGGCGCAGATCGAATATTGGTCATCGGCGTGCGCGACGAAACTGCGGACAAGTTGCCGAGTCCCGACAAACTACAAGAGTCGCCAAGTTTTGGCCAAATTGCCGGCTACATGCTTGATGCTTTGTTCATGGATGGCCTGTATTCAGACCTGGAACGTATGACTCGTATTAATCAGCTGATTGATTCCGTCAGTCCTGAGCACCGCAGCGGCACGGTGAAGCGGATGCGTGCCATTGACACCATGCTTGTCGTGCCGAGCCAGGACTTACGCGTCATTGCTCACAAACACCGAAAGCAATTGCCGTTTGCCATTCGTGCATTGCTCCGCAGTGTCAGCGGTCGCGGCCCAGGCGAAAGTCGCCTATTGAGTTTCCTGCTATTCGAACAATCGTTCACACGAGAGCTCATAGAATTGGGATATCGCGACGCCATGAATGTAAAAGACGAATTGCTCAAATTCGTAAGCGGTGCTGAAGTGCCGAGATTGTTCGCGCCGAGCTGGGTAAGAAAAGACTTGAGTTCGCTGCACGGCGAAATCGGTCGGTAGTGCCGGGATCTATAAGAGCAGCGCCGCTCCGAGACCCAGGAAAGCCATATAACCGATAACATCGGTGACGGTCGTCAATACGACGCCGCCGGCAAGTGCGGGATCGATATTCAGGCGTTTCAGTGTGAGCGGAATAGCGAAGCCTGCAAACGCTGCAACAAAGAGATTGATGATCATTGCGGCCCCGATAACGCCACCGATCCGCCAATCGCGGAACCACAAATACGTAAATACGGCTACGACGATAGCCCAACCAACACCATTCAATAGCCCGACGAGCACTTCCTTGCGCATAATTCGACGCGCATTGGTCCGGTCAATCTGACCAAGTGCCATAGCGCGTGTGATGATCGTCAGCGACTGGCTGCCGGCAACGCCGCCCATGCTTGGAACCACTGGCATCAGGACAGCCAATAGAACGATCTTGTCGATCGTTGTCTGAAAAACGTCGACAACGGCGGCCGCGAGAAATGCGGTGCAAAGATTGATACCGAGCCACAGGGCTCGCCTGCGGGCGCTTTTGAATACAGGCGCGAACATATCGTCTTCTTCGTCAAGGCCGGCGGCACTCATCAAGGAATGTTCAGCCTCGTCACGAATAACATCGACGACGTCATCCACGGTTATTCGACCCAATACTCGATAGTCGTCGTCGACAACCGGTGCCGACAGCAGATCTCTGTTTTCGAATTCCCAAACGACCTGCGTTGAGGGCGTGTGTGCCGGGATCGGCAGAATATTGGTCGACATGATGTTGGCTACAATTGTGTCTTCGTCGTTGGTTAGCAGGCGCGACAAAAACAACGTGCCGACATAACCATTGTCGCGATCGACGACAAATATTGAGTCGGTACCATCTGGCATTTCGCCGCGTGCGCGCAGGTATCGGGAGACGACTTCGAGCGTGACATCCGGCCGAACAGTCACGATGTCGACATTCATCAGGCCGCCGGCGCTGTCTTCATCGTAAGCAAGAACCTGGCGCAGGCGTTCCTCGTCCTGGTGATCAAGCGATTGCAGGACTTCGCGTGTCAAGGTCTCCGGCAGGTCGACCAGAAGGTCAGCGAGATCGTCGAGTTCCATGCCTTCTGTCGCGGCAATGAGATCCTCGGTCTGCATCCCTTTGATCAGGCCATCACGGACTTCGTCAGCCACTTCGACGAGAACGTCACCCTCATCGTCCGAGCTGACCATTTCCCAGAGCACAGCGCGCTCGCGCAGCGGCATCGATTCGAGCAGGCGGGCGACTTCGGCCGGGTGCAGGCTATGAATCATCAGGCGCGCCGACCGCATGCCGCCGCTGTTGAGCTGCTCGCGCAACAGCTGCAAATTGGCCTGGGTGTGCTCTCTGGCTTCCATAATGCGAGACAGTTTACTGAATTCAGTTGTGTCGCGCTCTACGGACCTGAAAAAGACGCTTTAGCCGGGGCTTCAGCTTCGGTCCGGATTATTGACTGTTGAGGCGGTGGCTGCCGATATCGTTGTGCCGGGTAAGAACAGGATCGTGCACCGAGCGCAGGGCATCTGCCAGCTTGTCCGTCATGTATACCGAACGATGTTGGCCGCCCGTGCATCCAATTGCCACCGTAAGGTAGCTGCGGTGCACGCTGTTGTACTCCGGAATCCAGCGTCTGAGGAAAGCCAGGATGTCATCGAACATCGCGACAAAAGCCGGTTGTGCATCGAGAAACTCAGTGACCTCACGATTCTCGCCGGTCAGACCACGTAGCTCGAGTGTCCAGTAGGGGTTTGGCAAGCATCGCATATCGAATACGAAATCGGCGTCTGCGGGAATACCGTTCTTGAATCCGAACGACTCAATTAGCACGGAAAGTGAGTTTTCCCGGCGTCGATCAACACGCTCGCGAATGGCGTCTGCGAGTTCGTAAACGCTCGTCCTGGTCGTGTCGATAATAAGGTCGGCCGAGTTAAGCACCGGAGAAAGCACCTGGCGCTCGCTATCGATTGCCACATGCAGCGCCGTGCCGTGCTCTGCGAGCGGGTGCCGCCGGCGTGATTCGCTGTATCGTTTGAGAAGGACGTCGTCATCCGACTGCAGAAACAGAAGCTCGATCTGCAGGCCTTGTTGGCGCAGGTCGTCGATAAGTTCAGGCAGAGCGTCGAGATCTTTTCCGCGGTTTCGGGCATCGACACCGACGGCAATCAGCTGTGATGGCGCTTCGCCACCGGATGTAACTTCCTCAACCACAGCCTTTAAAAGAGCTGCAGGCATATTGTCGATACAGTAGTAGCCAAGATCTTCGAGGACGTGCAAGGCGACTGACTTGCCGGAGCCAGAAAGTCCACTGACGATTATCAGCCGCATAATGCGTCGTACAGCTCGCTGCTGGTATTAGCGTCGCGAAGCCTTGCGCGCAGAGATTTGTCGCTAAGCACCTCAGTGATGCTGAAAATATCGGCATGGTGACTGTCATCAACTTCGGTCGGAACTATCAACCCGAAGACCACATCGACGTCTTCTCCATCTTGTGCATCGAAGTCGACGGGTTCGATGAGTTTGATTAATGCGGCCGCGCTGATTTTCAGGCCGTCAACACGGCAATGGGGAAAAGCAACACCCTGATCCAGGCTTGTGCAACCCAATCGCTCGCGTTCAATAAGCCGGGCAAATATATCGTCGCTGGCTATGCCGAGTTCGGAGCGTGCCAATAATTCGCTAAGAATTTCCAGACTGTGCTTCTTGCTGCGCGCATGCGCGTTGCACAAAACACTGTCTGGCTTGATGATTTCTTCGAGCAACATGATGATTGTGCTTTGTTATCGGCCGGAACACCCTTGTGACCAGACGGTCACAAGGGTCGATTCAGGGCTAGAACTGTCGCTTAACAGACTCTTTGGCGTGATGATCAACAGATTTTTCTTTGTATTTTCTAACGCGTCGATCCAATTTATCAACCAGGCCGTCTATCGCCGCATACATATCTTCTTCCGTGTTGTCTACGTAGATTGTTCCGCCGTTAACTTTCGCAGTTGCTTCGGCCTTGTGCCGAAGTTTTTCGACGGTGAGTATACAACTCACGTCGGATACGAGATCGAAGTGGCGTTCGATCTTCTCAATTTTTGATTGGACATAATCTCGGAGAGATGCTGTTACTTCGATATGATGACCCGATACGTTCAATTGCATAGTTACCTCCTTAAACGAGTAAATCGCACTTATGCCGAGCGCTTCCTGCGCTCACTGGACGATGCGATGTTCATTGCTTCACGGTACTTCGCGACGGTTCTTCTCGCAACCGAAATACCTTCTTCCGCCAGTAGATTTGCTATTTTGCTGTCGCTCAATGGTTTCGCGGGGTTCTCGGCACCAATGAGTTTCCTTATCTTGGCGCGAACTGACGTGGACGACTGATCTTCCCCGTCCACCGAAGACAAGTGAGATGAGAAAAAATACTTAAATTCGAAAACGCCGCGCGGCGTGTGCATGTACTTGCTGGTCGTTACGCGAGAAATCGTCGATTCATGCATTCCTATTTCTTCTGCTACGTCCCTTAGCACCATCGGTCGCATCGCTTCATCGCCATGTTCGAGAAATTCTGTTTGTCGAGTAACGATGCATGTAGCTACTTTCATTAGGGTTTCGTTACGAATTTCAAGGCTGCGGATGAGCCACCGGGCTTCCTGCAATTGAGATCGCAAGACCGAGTGGTCGCCGCTGCCACGTAACAACTTTGCGTATTGCTGGTTAACGGACAATCGTGGCACGCCCGTCGGACTGATTTCGACCTGCCATCGGTTATCGATCTTGCGAACGAATACATCGGGTATGACGTACTCAGTGGCCGCAGAGCTGACGGCCAGGCCTGGTTTCGGGTTGCAACCCTTAACGAGGGCCAGTGCGTTGTGCAGATCCTCCTCAGAGGTTCGCAGACTGCGCCGCAACTCACCGTAGTCGCGATTCGCGACCAGATCGAGATGGCTATCGGCAAGCTGGGTCGCAAGCTGCAAGCCGGGCGTCGATGCATCCAGCTGCCGAAGCTGCAATATGATGCATTCTGAAATACTGCGTGCACCAATACCAATTGGGTCCAGCTGCTGGACTTTTTGAAGGGCGTCCTCAATTTCTTCGCCAGTGAAACCGGCCTCTGCATCAAGGCTCGCAAAAATATCGTCCAGGCTTGCGGTCAGGTAACCATCATCATTGATCGAGTCGACAATTGCCTCACCGATGACAACCTCTCGCGGTGAGAAGTGCTCCATCTCGAGCTGCCACAACAGGTGATCACGCAAAGTCTGCCGTGACTCATCTGCGAAATCGCTAATAGGGCGGCCTTCACCATTCCAGCCGCCGTCCTGGATTTGTCCTGCCGCACTTTCTTGCCAGCTGTCTTCGGCGCGAATGGTCTCAACTTCGGCGGTTGTGTCAGCGCTCGTCTGCGGAACATCCGGCAGATCCTCCATCTCGAGCATGATGTTTTCTTCGAGTGCCTCCTGGATCTCGGCGTTGAGGTCGAGAACAGGGAGCTGCAACAGGCGGATCGCCTGCTGCAACTGCGGCGTCATCGTAAGTGATTGTCCGAGTTTTAGCTGTAGCGACTGTTTCAGCATTAGCCGGAGTTTCCGGAAGAAGCAATAATAATTCTGGTGGTATTCAAGGTGACCAGTTTGCCTCAGAGTCTGAATTCTTGTCCGAGATACACTTCTCGAACGTGATGATTCTCTAGGATCTCCTGTGGGGAGCCAGAAGCGATAAGACTCCCATCACTGAGTATATAGGCTCTGCCACAAATTCCGAGAGTTTCCCGGACATTATGGTCAGTAATCAGAACGCCAATACCGCGTTCACACAAGTGCTTGATTATGCGCTGAATATCAAGCACCGAAATCGGATCAACGCCAGCGAACGGCTCATCGAGAAGAACGAATAAGGGATTTGCGGCCAGCGCGCGGGCGATTTCGACGCGCCGTCGTTCGCCGCCGGAGAGGCTGATGCCGAGGCTGCTACGAACATGTCCGACATGCAGCTCATCGAGCAGCGTTTCGAGTTCCTCCTCGCGGCCTGCCCGGTCAAGATCACCACGATTTTCGAGAATAGCGAGGACGTTTTGCTCGACCGTCAGTTTGCGAAAAATCGATGCTTCCTGAGGCAAATAGCCAAGCCCCAGTTTCGCGCGCCGATGCATCGGTTGGGCGGTAAGGTCCTGTCCATCCAGCAATATGCTGCCGCTGTCCGCTGGTATCAGACCAACAATCATGTAAAACGCCGTCGTCTTTCCTGCCCCATTGGGGCCGAGCAGTCCAATGACTTCGCCGCTCTTGATTTCCAGAGAGAGATTCTTGACGACTTTGCGGAGTTTGAAGCTCTTGGAGATATCCTGAACGCTGAGGATACTCATGGATTTTCGACCCCGGCATCCGGCGTTTCGTCCGTAGTCGATTCTTGTGGCGTAAACGTAATTTTGACCTTGTCGTCACCCTCTCCGGAGGACTCAGCATTAATACGTTGTTCCGCGATGTTGTAGGCGATGAAACTCGATGCGATCTGATTGCCGCTTTCCGAAAACTTCGCATCGCCCGAAAATTCGATAATTCGGCTACCAAGGTCGTACTCGAGGCGCTCGGCCTCACCGCGTGTTACTTCATCGCTGCCGGGACGACTCATCTCAAACGTGGCCGGCTCGCCGTGTATGGTGGCGAGGATGAGCTTGTGGTCAGCGAATTTCAGGTCAGCTGACGCGCACTCGATATGACCATTATCGACATCGATGACGACATTACCTTCAAACCGCCATACGCTATCCGCGAAGTCGAGCTTGGTAGCGCGCCCTTCGTCCGCCTCTATGCCGATGGATCCCTGGGACAGTCGCAGTCCCTTAAAGACCAGCATGGAGCTATTGCCATCGTAATTTGTTGAATCTGCATCCAGCGATATTGGCAGGCGCAGGTCACTAGCCTGAGCGGCGGCCAGACCCGGCAACAAAAAAAGCAATGCAATAAAACGCGTGATCATCGAATAAACATTCTCGGTCAGGGGGCGAACTTCCCGCTGACGTTCGATTTCAACTCCAGACGGTTTTCCTTAAGTGATGCTAGCATGCCAGTCGCCGTCAAACTGCGCGCGCCAATACGGATTTGTACTCGCTCATTGGTCTCTGCCAGGTAGTTGTCCGGATCGATCTCGAGGTATTGCGTGCGCAATTCTGTGTCCCTGCCAGAAAACCCTTCGCTGCTGACGGCACGAACATTGCCACTGAGCAACACACGGTCTTCATCTTGTCGAATAACGGCTGAATCGGCATTGACACTCCAGGGCACGGCGCTTTGTGGCGAGTAATGTAGCAATACGTTGGTAAAGAAAACCTGATCATTTTCCATTTGTTCAGCGTTTTCCGCTCGAAGTTCGTACAACAGGTCGCCGTTCGGGCCGGTACCGAGAATTCGCGCCGACTTCAGGTAGTAGCCTTGCTGCGTCGTATCGAAGCTGGGCGCCGCATCGCCATCGCCGTGCCCCTGGCGAGCGAGATACCAGCTGCCCAATGCGCCTGCCGTCAAACCGATGAGCACAAGGGCGGTGCGGAGGTTAACCATCAGTCTGTGTCGCTGGCTGCTGCCAGGACGAGATCGCAGACTTCGCGAACGGCACCATGACCCCCAGCGGCATGAGTCGTGTAGTGGCACTGCTCGCGAACGGCTTTCACTGCGTTCGCAACCGCAACGGCATAACCGACTTTGCGTAGCAGCGGCAGATCCGGTATGTCGTCGCCGACATAGGCACACTCTGCGTCAGAGATTCCGAGTGTGCTGGTAAGTTTGGCGAAAGCGCCGATTTTGTCCTTGCATCCCTGTATGACGTGGCGAACGTCAAGTTCAGCCATGCGCTGTTCGACGGCAGCAGAGGAGCGCCCGCTGATAACGGCGACTTCAATGCCGGTCTCTAGCAACTGCCTGATGCCGTAACCATCTTGCGTATTGAATGCCTTGGATTCGACACCGTCATTTGAGAGGTAAAAACGGCCGTCGGTAAATACGCCGTCCACGTCAAATGCCACGAGGCGAATTTCGGACAGCGAAGTTTTGACGTCAGGGTTGCTCACATAATGCCTGCGCGAAAAAGATCGTGAACATTTAAGGCACCGACCAGACGATTATCCTTGTCGGCAACCAGCAACGATGTGATTTTATTCTCTTCCATCAGGTGCACAGCCTCGGCGGCCAACACATCATCGGACGTCGTCTTGCATTCGCTGTGCATGACGCTGCTGATGGCGGTGCTGTGTAAATCAACGCCTGCGTCCAGCGCTCGGCGCAAGTCGCCATCCGTGAAGATGCCAAGAATATTCATGTCGTCGTCCACGATCGCAGTCATTCCCAAGCCCTTTTCCGTCATTTCCATCAGGCCGTCGCGAAGGTTCACGTCCGGTTTGACGCTGGGGATAGCATCGTCGGTTCGCATTACATCAGAAACGCGGAGCAGCAGTCGTTTGCCGAGACTGCCGCTGGGATGAGACATCGCAAAGTCTTCTGCTGTAAAGCCGCGAATCTTCAGCAGGACAACCGCAAGCGCGTCTCCCATGGCAAGGGTCGCGGTTGTGCTGGCGGTCGGTGCGAGGTTGAGTGGGCAGGCTTCTTCGGCGACGCTGACGTCCAGGTGTACGTCAGCAGCCTTGGCAAGCGTGGACTTGGGGTTGCCTGTCATCGTGATTAGCCGGGCGCCCATGCGTTTTACAAGCGGCAAGATTGTGATGACTTCGTCTGTCTCGCCCGAGTAGGAAATAGCAAGCAGCAAATCCTGTGCGGTTATCATGCCGAGGTCGCCATGACTGGCTTCTCCCGGGTGCATGAAAAAGGCCGGCGTGCCGGTGCTTGCCAGTGTTGCAGCTATCTTGCCGCTGATATGGCCGGATTTCCCCATCCCTGTGACGACGATACGACCCCGTGTTTCGAGGCACATTTTGCAGGCGTCAATGAACTTTTCGTCGAGCCTCGAGCGTAGCGTTTCGACGGCACGAGATTCTATAGAAAGAACCTCGCCGGCCAGGGCCAGTAATTCGTCGGATGTCAGGTTCTGCGGCACGCGCAAGCCTCGGCCAGTGGTCATTCATGCATTGTAACGTTTTGTAGCACTACGTAGGTATCGTAAGCGATAAATGCAGCAAGTAGCGCGATGCCCTCGATTCTGGACAATTCGCTCTTGCCATCATAGTCATAGGTCATCGCGAACAGCACCAGGGTGAACGCGACCATGACAAAGATATGCAGCGACAATACGGTCGGGGCCATCGCAGTCGGTGCAATCGCTCCGGCAACGCCGATGACGGCAAGCAGGTTGAAGATGTTGGAACCGACGATATTGCCTATGGCGAGCCCGAATTCGCCTTTTAGCGCGCTCACCAAAGAGACAGCGAGCTCCGGAAGACTGGTGCCGAATGAGACAAGCAAAATGCCGATGACTACTTCGCTGACCCCGAGGGCACGTGCAATGAGTATCGCGCCGTCGACCAATAGCTGCGCGCCGACCAGTAGAGTGCCGATTCCAAGGATGAGCCAGAAAATAGCCAGCTTCATGTTGACGCCTACAGGTATTTCGGCCTCGAAATCCTGCTGGATCGGGTCGCTTGGCGAGGACCTCATGCCGAGGCGAGTGAGCCAGATCATCACGATGACAAGAGATGTCAGCATGACCAGGCCGTCGACGCGGCTCAGATAGGAGTCGAGGAATAGCGAAACTGTGAGCAACGTGACAGCAAGCAACGCCGGCATTTCGCGACGGAGCGTTGCGGAGCGCAGCTGGATGGGACGGATAATGGCCACGAGACCGAGTACCAGGCCTATGTTGACAATATTCGAGCCTATGGCATTGCCAAGTGCCAGACCCGGCTCGCCACGTAAAGATGCCACAACAGATACCAGAATCTCCGGTGCTGATGTTGCGAATGCAACAACCGTGAGGCCGATCAGCAACGGCGCAACGCCGAGGTTGCGCGCGATTGCCCCGGCACCATGAACAAACCGATCGGCACCCCAAATAAGGAGTACTAGTCCGGCGATGACTTCAAAAAGACTTCCAAGCATAGTTTTCGTATTGTTGAGCGAATTGATTCCAGCGCCCGAATTGAACGCATAGCAGCGGCCTGTCGACAAACTCGGGCCGGTTATCATACACAATCAGCGTGGGGCGTTGGGAAGCCCTACACTTTCCCGGTACACTGCGCGCCCCGGGAATATTACCTAACGAATTGCCAATATGGATCCAGTCGAGATAACAAGCCTGATAGAAGCCGGTTTTGATGACGCTATCGTCAAGGTTATGAGTGGCGACAATACGCATTTCGAAGCGTTGGTTGTTGCAAAAGAATTCGAGGGAAAGCGGTCAATTGCGCGCCATCAATTGGTGTACAAGTGCCTGGGTACGCTTGTGGGCAATGAGATTCATGCCCTGTCGATTCGAGCCATGACGCCAGATGAGTGGCAGGCACAGACAAACGTATAAAGACTGCTGGATAAGCTCTGCTTGAAAGTCGGTGCGCGTCGCTAGTCGGGCGAGCTCGAGCGCTCGGCCGCCATAACGCTCGTCTCGAACTTGGTTCCGTTTCGAATGCCAAGCAGATTGATTTCGTCACCGGGGTCGGTCGCTGCAACCTTCAGTCGCGCCTGGCGCTGCGAATAGATTGCCTCGCCATCAATCTCAATAATGACATCACCAGCCTTTAACCCGCCTTGCGCCGCCGGGCTATCCTCATAAACGTGGCTGAGGCGAATTCCGACATTTCGTTCGATGCCCAGTGCAGCTCTCTCAGCGCTGCTTAGCTCTTCAGACTGGAACCCCATGTAGCCGCGAATAACGCGCCCATGCAACTTGATTTCGTCGACAACGCCGCGAACCATGTCGACCGGAATGGCAAAGCCGATGCCCTCGGTGCCCGGATCCTGCACAAGTACTGCCGTGTTGATGCCAACAAGCTCTCCGTTGACATTAATGAGTGCTCCGCCGGAATTGCCGGCGTTAATCGCTGCATCGGTCTGGATGAAATTTTCGAAGGTTGCGAGGTTGAGCAGTCCCCGACCAGTAGCACTGACGATACCCTGTGTGACCGATTTCGTGAGTCCATACGGGTTGCCAATCGCGAGCACGACGTCGCCGATGCGCAAATTACCCGAACTACCAAATCGAATCGCCGGCAAGGTTCCAAGATTGACTTTGAGCAGCGCCAGGTCAGTCTCGGCATCGACGCCCACGAGGTCCGGAATGACGATTCTGCCGTCACTCATCTGTACTTGAATCTCGGCGGCATCTCCGACGACGTGGTAATTCGTGACGATGTAACCTTCCGGGTCGATCACTACGGCGGAGCCGAAGCTGGTTTCAACGCGAAACCGGGTCCTTTCGTCGGGGGCTGGGCTGTACTCAACCAGCCGCTTGACATATATGTTGGCCACAGCAGGGGCGCTAAGATCAACGGCGTCGGCGTAACTGGCCGGAGCGTTAGCGCCGGAGACAGCCAGCGCGGGCAGCAAGTCGGGCCGGATCAAAACCACGACAAAGGCAACAGCAAGGCCGGCAACGATAGATTGCAGGACAAACAGTAGCGCTGATTTTAGTCCGGACAAAGAAAATTACCTTAAGAATCAGTTCTTTACGTCTACCCATCTAGCCAAATTCGACAAGGCACGTGTATAATGCGCGACGGTTTCCGCACCACGGCTCGGGTCAGTTGTTTATCCTGACGGCAAACCAAGTCTGCTGCAAATTTACCAGTATCATCTACTTGATTGTCTACTTGACTGTATCGACTTAAAACAAGAAACGCGCTGACAATAGAAGACCTCCAATAATTCTGTTTCAGCCGGGCGTATGGGAGTGCCTGATGAGTGAAGACGACGTTGATCGCATAGATCGAAACAGACGTCACTTTCTAGCCGTTGCAACCGCCGTTACCGGGGCTGTCGGAGCTGGAATGGTCGCAGTACCGTTCCTGTCCTCATTGAAGCCAAGCGCGAGAGCGCAGGCTCTGGGAGCACCGGTAGAAGTACCCATCGGTTCAATGGAACCTGGGGAAATGGTTCGGGTTCTTTGGCGTGGCAAGTTAGTTTTTGTTCTGCGCCGCACAGAAGAGATGCTTGGGCGCCTGAATGAGGGTCTGGATCAACTCAGAGATCCGAATTCAGAGGTTGTTGAGCAGCAGCCGGTTTATTCGACGAACGAGTACCGTTCGGTCAAACCGGAGTATCTCGTGGTTGAGGGTTCGTGCACGCATTTGGGTTGTGCGCCACTTGAGGACTTCGAGGTTCGCCCGAACGAGAATTGGGGCGGCGGCTTTTTCTGCCCGTGTCACGGTTCTAAGTTCGATCTGGCCGGCCGTGTATTCAAAGGTGTCCCGGCGCCGACAAACCTGCGGGTTCCACCGCACCGATTTGTGAGAGATGACCTCATATTGCTCGGTCAGGATACGGGAGCAGCGTAATGGCGAGAATTGAGGCAGAAGTAGGCAAGCCGCAAGGCGGCTTCATGAAGTGGATCGACGATCGGTTCCCATTTACGGAGACGATGAAGTACCACGTAACCGAATACTACGCATCAAAGAACTTCAACTGGTGGTACATATTTGGCGTCCTGGCGATGACGGTGTTGGTTATCCAACTCGTCACTGGCGTGTTCCTGACGATGAACTACAAACCCGCGGCCGCTGAGGCCTTCGCGTCGGTTGAGTACATCATGCGCGATGTTGAGTGGGGCTGGCTCATACGGTACATGCATTCGACCGGTGCCTCGTTTTTCTTCATCGTCGTGTACCTGCACATGTTTCGTGCGATGTTGTATGGCTCTTACAAGAAACCTCGCGAGCTCATCTGGATAATCGGCATGCTGATTTTCCTCGTGCTCATGGCCGAAGGATTCGCTGGTTACCTGCTGCCCTGGGGGCAAATGTCGTACTGGGGCGCCCAGGTCATTATCTCCCTGTTTGGTGCGATTCCAGGCATAGGAGAAGGCCTCGTTGAAATCATCCGTGGTGACTACTCGATTTCGGATATCACACTGAATCGCTTCTTTGCGTTGCACGTCATTGTGTTGCCGTTGTCACTGATCGGGCTGATTTTTGTACACATCGTTGCGTTACATCAAGTCGGATCGCTCAACCCGGACGGCATTGAGATCAAGGAGCAGAAAGGCGCCGATGGTGTTCCACTGGATGGCATCGCTTTTCATCCTTATCACACCAGTAAAGACCTCGTTGGGATCATTGTTTTTCTAATGCTGTTCTCCGCGGTCGTGTTCTTCGCACCGGACATGGGCGGCTACTTCCTTGAGCACGCTAACTTCGAGCCCGCAAATTTGACGGCAACGCCGGAACACATTGCACCGGTTTGGTACTTCACGCCGTTTTACGCAATATTGCGCGCCGTACCGGACAAGCTTTGGGGCTTCATCTTGTTTGGTACATCCGTGTTGTTGCCTATGTTCTTGCCATGGCTTGATCGAGCGCGCGTTAATTCGATTCGCTATCGCGGTTGGATTTACAAGTCAGCGCTGGGGATATTTGTTGTGACGTTCCTCGCACTCGGATGGCTTGGCACTCAACCGGCGGAACCGATTTACGTGCTTGCTGCGAGAGTCTTTTCAGTCCTGTACTTCGCGTTCTTCCTGTTGATGCCGTACTACACGACAGTCGATAAGACGAAGCCTGTGCCGGAAAGGGTGGTCTACCATGGATAAGTTGAGGGCACTCGGCAAGCTTGTGGTGCTTGCCGCAATTCTTGCTACGGCCCAGGCTCATGCATCCACTGGCACCAAACTGGAAAAAGCAGATATCGACCCGGGCAATATTGCATCGCTACAACGCGGCGCCGCAAATTTCATGAATTACTGTTCCGGCTGCCACTCTGCACGCTACGTGCGCTTCAATACTATCGGCAAGTATCTCGGGCTGTCTGAGGAAGAACTCGTTGACAACCTGATGTTCAATGCAGAAAAGACGTTTGACACCATTCTGGCATCTATGCCAGCAAGCGATGCCGCGCGCTGGTATGGAACGGCTCCGCCGGACATGTCGCTGATGGCTCGTGCAAAGGGCGCGGACTACATCTACAACTTCCTAAAGGGGTTCTACCTGGATCCCGATAGCCCGACCGGTGTCGATAATACGGTGCTCGCAGGTACGAGCATGCCGCACGTACTTTGGGAGTTGCAGGGCTATCAGAAAGCGCTTTATTCGGAACACGTGGAGACCAATAGTGATGGGTCGACAACGACGACTCACGAATTCGAAAAATTTGAGCTGGTTTCCACAGGTAAGCTCGATGTCGAGGAATACGAAAGTTTTGTTCGCGACACCGTTAATTTTCTTGCATACATCGCTGAGCCTATACGTGCTGAGCGACGCAAGCTCGGAACATGGGTGCTGATCTATTTGTTCGTTTTCCTGATCATCGCGCGGATGTTGAAAAAACAAATTTGGAAGGATGTTAAATAATGGCCGTGATCGCCAACAGACGCTCAGTAATGACCCTGTTCTCCAGGCCGACTGACATACATAGTCATCGGGCGAGGCTGGTTCTCGCTGAGAAGAACATAAATATCGAGATCGCTAACGTCATGGGAAACGACCTGCCCGAAGACCTGATGGATCTGAATCCGTATCATACCGTTCCGACCCTGGTCGACCGCGATCTTACGCTGTACGACTCGCGTGTCATTATCGAATACTTGGATGAGCGCTTCCCGCATCCTCCCCTGATGCCGGTAGACCCGGTCATGCGTGCGCAATTTCGCCTGGCGTTGTTCCGTATCGAAACTGACTGGTACTCGTTTGCTGAAGAAGCGGAAGCTAGCGGCGATGGCAGGTTTAGCAGCAAGTCGCGCAAACTTCTCAGAGAGAGCATTTTGCAGAGCACGGAATTGTTCGGGGCACGACCGTATTTCCTGAGCGAAGAGTTTTCGCTGGTCGATGCGAGTATCGCGCCGATCCTCTGGCGTTTGCCAGTGTACGGCATTGACCTTGGCAGCCAGGCCGAGCCGATCGAGGAATACATGAAACGCGTTTTCGCGCGTCGTTCGTTCCAGCAAAGCCTGACGGAGCTTGAACAGGAAATGCACATGTAGAGGCATGTCGTCTGTCGAGGCAGGATGCTGAATGCAAGCTCCTGCCTTACGTTATGTCACCATCTTAACGATACTCAAGAACTAATGGTAAGCTTGGCGCGGTGAAAACGATATCAAGCGTTGAATAAGTTGAGTAACCCAAGCCGTTCAAAAAGACCGTACCTGATCCGCGCCATGCATGAGTGGATGGGCGATAATGGTCATACGCCGCACATTGTCGTCGACGCTTCGGTTGATGGCGTTTTTGTTCCGCGTGAGCATGTCAAAGACAACAAGATCATTCTTAACATCAGCGAAACGGCCGCACATAATCTAAAACTGACCAATGATGCCGTCAGTTTTCGGGCGCGGTTTTCGGGCGTGCCATTCGATGTCTGGGTGCCGATGAAATCGGTACTTGGCATTTACGCGCGGGAAACAGGGCAGGGCATGATCTTTTCACACGACGCGGAAAATGCGGAACGCTCTCAGACCAACGACGACGTCGAAACGACGCGTTCACGGCCTCACTTGAAGGTCGTCAAGTAGACCTACAAGCTTGAATCACCAGGACGGAACGCGTCCTTAATCCATTCCAGTGTTTGACCATTGTGTTCATGGTCGTCGATCGCGACGACATCGAATCGCATGGTGCTGTTCGCGAATCGCGATCTCCTGGCGACAAACAACGCCGCGGATCGAATGAGCTTGCGTTGCTTGTGAATATCGACAGTTTGTTTCGCTGACGCTACGCGGTTGCTCGCGCGATAACGAACCTCAACGAAGACAAGGCACGCGTCGTCCAACATGATGAGGTCTATTTCGCCGAGGCGGCAGCGGAAATTTCGGCTAACCGGGACAAGGCCTTGGCGTCTCAGCGTGTTAAAAGCGAGTCGCTCGGCATCCAGGCCTACAGTTCGCGTGTTTCTTCGAACCACGACTCATCATCTGCTGCATCTGGCAGCAGTGGTTCGGGATCATTGCTGATGTCCTGAATCGGGCCACCCACATTTTCTATTTCAGGTAACGCGACCGGCTCGCCACGCTGGAACTGTGCCCAGGCGAGGTCACGTCGAACTCGGCCATCGGCGTCGACGTGAAGCTTGCCCGTCGCACCATCTACCTCCACCATCGGGCCGGAGTGAGCCGTGTGCAGCGACGCTATGAGCTGATAGGCGTCGTAACCCATCGCGTGCAGGCGTCCAAGGCGGCGCTCTTCAGGCCAGTATTCGCCATACAGTGAGGGCAAATGCTCAATCCAGCTTTGCGGCGCAACAATCCACGGTGTATCCGCAAACATGATGCCGTTGAGATCTGAATTCGACCGGCCATCCATTGCGTTTATCGACGATGTTGAATACACCGGCAGATCGCCGGAATAGTGGAATTTGAGTTGCGATTTCAGCAAGCGGCCTGCGGGCGCGTCAGCGGCCAGGAAAATGAATTCACTGTCCTGACGACGCCGTGGGTCGAACTGTAAAGATCCACCGATATTGGCTCGCAAACGTTGATACCTGCGGACGCTCCCCGACAAGGCCATGAGGTCTTCAATCGTGTTGGAGAAATCCGGGGTGCCCGGTGTGTAGCTGCGATAGTCGAGCAAGGTACCGCCGAGCGCTTCGAATTCAGTTGAGAAACTCGTTAGTAGACGCCGGCCCCAATCGTTGTTGGGCACAAGTGCAACGGCTCTGCTATGGCCATCAGAAAGTGCGCGCACTGCCGCCGAGCGAGCTTCGTCTTCAGGAGCCAGTGCAAACTGGTACAAGCCCGGTGGCGCGAGCGTGTTTTCGGGCAGGTAATTCAGCGTCAATACCGGCACCGGCACGAGAATGTCATTGGCCAGCGCAACGACGTTGTTCTTAAGCAGCGGACCGATAACAAATTCAGCGCCATCGGCAACCGCCGTTGCATAAGCAGCACTTGCGCCGCCCTCTTTGCCAACGTCATAGATACGAATTGTCTGCGGCTCATCAAGGCCGGTTAGGGTCGAAAAATATGCTCCCATGAAACCATTCTGAATTGCTTTGCCCGCTGCGGCGGTGCGACCGGAAAGCGGCAGCAGTAACGCTATCTGATGTGGGTAGTCGAGAATCAGATTATCGGGCAATTGCATGCGCTCGATAATCAACATCGCCGGATGGCCCGAATGTGACTCGCGCCAGTGCACGGCGCCATTGGCCCAGCCGATGCCCTGTTGTCCCGTCGACGTTGCGAGAGACCCGAGGCTCAGCCAGCCTTTTACCTCGTCGTCCAGCGCGAGGTCGGCGCCTGCTCGCAGCACTTGTGGTTCACTGACCAGCAAGCCCTGCCAAAGTCGCCATCGATTTTGCTCGATGCTGCGTCTGTCCGTTAGCAAGGACTCACGCTGTGTCATTAGCTCGACAGCACGCGCCGGATCTCGTTTCTGAATCCAGGCATCGGCGCGCAGTGCCTCGACGCGCAGGCGGCGATTCTGGGTGAGAGACTCGCGGCTCATCGGCTGCAGGATCGATAGTGCATCGTCCGGTTTGCCGGCATAAAGTAATAGCGCGGCCGCGTTGGTGTTCCATAACCAGCGAAGGCTGGCCACGCTTTGCTTCGGGATATTACGAAATGCATTGCGGGCACGAACCGCTTCGCCGGCATCCAGCCATTGTTCGACAGCCAGTAAAGTCAGCCGGTCTTTCTCGCTGCCGGTCGCTTCCGAAGCAAGCCCGACATAAATTCCGGCCGCTTCGGCGTGTTGACCATTTGTTGCGAGTCTTCCGGCGCGACCCTCGCCTGGCGCACTACCCCAGCTACCGAGACCGGTAGTTTCGCAAGCGCCAAGTATCAATGACAGGCAAACTAATGTGACAATGCCGGCAACAGAGCTTCTCTTGCGGGCAGGATGTCTCGAATATTTTGTCATAGGTCTATGCACTACTAAAGGTTCAAATGAGCTCAACGAGCGGCACACTATTTGTTGTGGCGACGCCAATTGGCAATCTCGAGGATCTAACACCGCGGGCACGCCAGACGCTCGCCGAAGTGGATCTCATTGCAGCCGAGGATACTAGGCACACGGGGCGATTACTATCGCATTTCGGGGTCAAAACGCGGCTTTTGGCGTTGCACGATCACAATGAGGCAGAGCTGGCTGACAAGGTCATCGACAAGATTCTTGCGGGCCAGTCCGTCGCGCTGGTAAGCGATGCGGGCACTCCGTTAGTGAGTGATCCGGGCTACCGCCTGGTCAAGGCTGCACATCAACGCGGCGTGCCTGTCTCGCCCATCCCTGGAGCCAGCGCATTAACCGCCGCGCTTTCGGTGGCCGGATTGGCTACAGACAAATTCTGTTTTGAAGGCTTCCTGCCCGCGAAAAAGAAAGCACGCTTCGACGCGTTGGCCAACCTGAGGGACGAGGCGCGGACGATGGTTTTTTACGAGTCTGTGCACCGAATCGAAGCAGCAATTGCGGCCCTTTGTGGTGTTTTTGGCACTAGTCGTTCTGCTTATCTGGGTCGCGAACTGACAAAGATGCATGAGCAGTGCGTCTACGGAACACTGGGTGAGATACACGCTCAGCTTCTTGATGGTTCGATAATCAAGAAGGGCGAATTTGTGATCGTTGTCGGCGGCTCGTTGGAGACGAAAGCGTCTTCGTTAGATCTTGATTCGCTGCTTGTTGAACTATCTGGCAAGTTGCCCGACAAAGAAGTCGCCCAGGCTATTGCCCGGGCGACCGGTGAAAAGCGCAATGCTCTTTATCAGCGTCTGCTCAAATTGAAAGAATCCTGACCTAAGGGTCGCGTTTGCCCAGCAGCTACTGCTAATTTGCCGTAGACTCCGCGCCCGAGAGAGCAGGAGTTGGCCAGACAATCGCTGTACGCCAAAAGCTTGCAGAGGAAAGTCCGGGCTCCTTCGGACAAGGCGCCAGGTAACGCCTGGGGGGCGTGAGCCCATGGAAAGTGCCACAGAAAATATACCGCCGGCCTGGCCGGTAAGGGTGAAAAGGTGCGGTAAGAGCGCACCGCGCGACTGGTAACAGTTCGCGGCACGGTAAACCCCGCCTGGAGCAAGACCAAAT
>RCNB010000484.1_pt1 | contig 27128 bp, 23 predicted proteins | sample 2041321 | NCBI WGS metagenome assembly RCNB01 (sample SAMN09708232, study PRJNA481090) | Marine sediment metagenome, whole genome shotgun sequencing project. | reverse complement strand
TTGGCCAGATCTTTAAAGCGGGTCTTTCCGAAGAACATAATGCCCATGAGACCAAGGTACAAAAGGAAATATCCCAAATAGGTAATCCGGGTACCCCATTGATCATGGTTTACAGAAAGAACGGTACCTTTTTCATCTGGATGAAAACTGGACTGGAAAAACCGATACCCGCTTTGATCGAGAATATTATTCATAAAGATGTCGTAGTCATACGGCCGCTCGTTTTGAACGGTAACCTTACTCATAAAAGATGCATACCCCTTTTCGGTACCGGGATATTTTTCAGCAATAAAATCGTTGAGTTTAATACTAAAGGGCAGCTCATAAACCTTTGAACCGTAGCTCAACATAAAATCGAGTTCACCAACCTTAAATTGTTCGGAGAAATTCGATGTTCCTTTTCCGCCCAACAGTTTCTTTTGAACCGATTCGCCATTGACGGATACCTCAACAATCAGGGCATCAAGAGTAGCCTCAGACATCTCTTCATTAGGTACTTTTACGACTCCATACGAACCCTTAACCAAAGGCTCAGGAATTACGAATTGCATACCGGCCATGCTATACAACGACCTTAACTGTAGTTGCTGTAAACTATCTTTGGTGACCTGACCTTGAAATTGGTCTGCCATACGCATAAAATTGCCCTCAAAAGGAGTCTTTACTTGGTACGTACTATCAGTAGAAAAAATATTGATGGCGCCATCAGTTTCTTTATTCAGCGAAAAAAGAACGTTATGAATGCTCGAAACCTTACCACTTTCCAAAAAGTGTTCGTGGCGTTGCCCATCGCCAGCTTCTACAATTTTCAAATAATCCCTTCCGTTTTCATCGGGAATCATACCTTCTTTTGCCCCATCGATAAATTCTACGTAAGAAATTGTGAACGGTTGTCCATTATAATCTGAATCCCAAGGTAAGTTAGACTTCATGGCTTCCGCCGTTACAATCATATCTTCCTGTAACGTTTTCCTTTTCGGCTCACCGTTAATTTCTCCATCAACATAGACCGTAAGATATGTCTTGTCTGAATAGAACACTTTTTCAGACTTACCTTCCCGAATGGGCATCATGCCCTCGAAACTAATATATCTCGTGATAAAGGCGCCTAAAATAATTAAGACCCACGAAAGGTGAAGGGTCAGTACAGGCCATTTCTCCCATCGAAAAAGACGGTAGCGAAGCATGTTACCGCTGAAGTTAATTACAAAAAAGACCATGATAGCTTCGAACCACGTGGCATTGTAAATCCAAATTCTTGCTGTTTCGGTGCTGTACTTACTCTCTATAAACGTTCCAAATGCCATTGCCGTTGCAAAAACAATAAAAAGTATTGCCATTAAACGGGTCGAAAAGAAGATTTTTTTAAGCATGTCCGTCATGAGCTGCTGAATTGGTTTTCAGCATGCAAAAATAAGCTCTTTTTCTCATTTACAGGAAGATTGCCCTACTTAAAACATTAAACAGAATTGTTAATTAATCGTAAAACTGATTCTGAAGAACCGAACAAAAAAATGAGCCCGTGATATTTAGGACATTAATTTTCAGTACCTTATAGAAAAAAATAGGTTGTAACTTAAAAATTCTATGAAAGATGGACAGAAAAACATTTCTTAAAAAAACAGCAGGTGCCCTGGTTGTAGCATTGCCCGCTTACGCTCTTTTAAGCTGCTCGGGCGACGATTCAGCGAACGGCAACCCTGATTTAGATCCAGACCAAGCAGATTGTCTTGCAAATGGTGCCAATGCCACCTCTATAAGTAGTAACCATGGCCATACATTAATTGTGGCCAAAGCCGATATTCAAGCGGGGGTTGAAAAAAGTTATGCCATAAAAGGAACTTCAGGCCACAGTCATGAAATTATCGTATCGGTAAGCAATTTCGACAAACTAAAAGATAAAACAGCAGTCAATATCGAATCGTCTACAGACAGTTCTCACAGACATACGGTAACTGTATCTTGTGCTTAGCAAAAGCATCTTTGGATAGAAGTTGAAAATGTTCCTTATCACAAGATTACTTTTTTAGCCAACTATCGAACCAATCAAATGCATCGGATTGCATTTCGGCATCGAATTTATGAGGACCTCCATAAAATTTACCGACATACCTATCGGATGCATTTGCCTTTTTATAGAGTTCTTTTAATATGCCATCAGCCTTTCTCATCTCGGTAAGCGTAAACAATTGATCCTCTTGGTTACTCTGTACCATGGTAGGCAAAGGCGTTCTCAGGCCCATAATTTCTGGGAATTCAAGAAAACGGGGAAGTAATGGCGTATATAACATCCAAGTGTGCGTGAACGACTTGTGCATGATGAAATCTTTCCATGTGCTCATGAAACCGACGCTTACCGCACATTTGATGCGTTCGTCCAATCCGCCCAGATAAACAGTTCGCAGACCACCGCCCGACAGTCCTGCGCAACCTATATTTGCGGAATCGACATCTTTTCTTTCGGAAAGTATATCGAGCGCAATTCTGTCCTCGGCAAGCACTACTCCTGGCCAAGTAGTACCAGCGCAGAACAATGACTTCGATAGCACATGTTCATGATCTGATGCCCAATGGTTGTAATTATCAATATTTTTTGGGTCTTCGGGGTTTTCATCCGTTCTTTCGTTGATATCGGAATGACCCCAAAGGATGCCTTCTACATCTTTGTACAAAATGCGTCTGCTGCCGAAAACAAAAGTATCATGAACCATAACAACATAGCCTCGTTTCGCTATCTCGTTGGCCCACGCCAAACCTTCATAATATTCATCTTGGTGCTCTTCAATCAATGGATGTTGCTGTTCGGCCGTACGGGTTATTTTTCGTTTGCCGAAATATTTATTTCCTCCATGATCATGAAGAGCGAGAATGGCAGGCAAGGGCTCTTTGGCCCCTTTCGGTTTTAGAACAATTGCCTCTGTAGCACCTCCACCATTTGAAAGCTGCCAAGAAATTTCTTCAATATCTAAGCCGTCATACGTATATGACTTATGGGTAGTAACCTCCGAAGACCTTTGAATTGAAGGTTGCCCTACAAGTTCTTTGGCTTTTTCTAGGGCTGTTGGCTTCCAATCGTCCAAATTTTTCCATTTGTCGTTTCTGAATGACAATTCCGTAGGATCTTCCACCAGACCGGCCGCCCATTGCCCATAATGGCCTATTATACTTTTGTTAGGTAAATTTCCCTTCATAGTTTTTGTATTAAAAAATGAATCGTTAGTAAATGAAGCCGTCATCCCGCGGGTCACAAATGGAACAGCCGTACAGGCAAAAGCAGTTTTTTTAATAAATGACCTTCTTGAATCTTGCTCGGTATTTTTAGGATTTTCCATACTACTGAATTTATATGCTGTCGGTAAATGTTGTCTTCTAAAATAATGAAAAGATTACTAGGTCGTATTTATAAGCCTTCAATATCAGAATTTTTAAGTTCTTCGTCGTTGTACTTTGCCGTTCGCGAACAAAAATATATGCTTATTTTCGCATCATGGTCAGAGTGGTTATTATTGGGTCCGGCAATGTAGCCAAGCATTTGTTCAATGTATTTTCGGCGAATGAAGCTATCAAAATGGTGCAGATGGTAAGTAGGAATAAGAATGCCCTAAAAAATTTCGGAGCCAGGATAAATTCAACTACCAACTTTTCTAAAATCAAAGAAGCAGATATTTATATTCTCGCTGTAAGTGATGACGCTATAAAATCTGTATCAAATCAACTTACAGAGGTAAAAGGATTAGTTGTTCACACTTCGGGAAGTACTGCGTTAGAAGCTCTTTCCAATCATAAACGAAGGGGTGTTTTTTATCCGTTACAAACTTTTAGTCCGAACCAAGTAATCGATTTTAAGAACATTCCTATCTGTTTGGAAGCCCAAGAGAACCCAGATTTAAAATTGCTTCAAAGCTTGGCCAAGAAAATTTCGGATACTATTTATAACATATCTTCCGAACAGCGTAAAGCCCTTCACCTTGCAGCGATTTTCGTTAATAATTTCACCAATCATCTTTATCACATCGGAAATACGATTTGTGAAGAAAACAATTTACCATTCGGAATTCTAAATCCGTTGATAAAAGAAACCTCCATTAAAATTGAAAAACTATCACCGTATGAAGCTCAAACGGGGCCCGCACGTCGTAATGATGTAAAAACCATCAACACACATTTAGAACAATTGAAAGATTTCGAAGAAAAAGAAATCTATGCCGTATTGAGCCGGTCAATTCAAAATACTTATGGAAAAAAGCTATAAAGAATACTTGAAGGACATCGACACCTTCGTCTTTGATGTCGATGGTGTTTTTACCGACAGCACCTTGATTATTACTACCAATGGAGAGATGCTTCGTAAAATGAGTGTTAAAGATGCGTATGCCTTGAAAACGGCACTACAAAAGGGATATAGGGTCTGTATCATTTCCGGCGGAACAAATGAGGGTGTCCGTAACCGATTGAAAGCACTGGGCGTCACCGATATTTATCTCGGGGCCGAACATAAAATACATGCTTTGGAAGAATATATAGACATTTATGACATAGCTCCTTCATCAATGCTCTATATGGGCGACGATATTCCGGACATTCCACCGATGCAGACCGTTGCATTGCCAACCTGCCCGCAAAACGCCGTTCCCGAGGTAAAAGCCATTTCGAAATATGTGTCGCATAAAAATGGTGGGGAAGGCTGTGTTCGCGATGTAATTGAACAAGTATTGAAAGTACGTGGCGATTGGTTTGGTAATTTTAGCGCAGCAAACGACTGATTCATGTTACTGGACAAACTAAGAAACTTCAACCTGATTCTAGCTTCGAGCTCTCCTAGAAGACAGCAGTTCTTAAAAGAGATGGGGCTTGAATTTGAGGTCCGTTTAAAACCCGTTGAAGAAGTTTATCCCCAAAACTTAAGGGGAAGCCAGATTTGTGATTACTTAGCCCTATTGAAGGCTTCTGCTTTTGAGGGAAGTTTGTCACCAAACGAGATTTTGATTACCTCCGATACCGTTGTTTGGCATCAAGATAAATCACTCGCCAAAGCTTCGAATGCGGACGAAGCTCATGAGATGCTAAAAACAATGTCAGGTGACTGGCACGAAGTTATCACCTCAGTCTGTTTTACTACAGTCGACTCACAAAAAACGGTACATCACATTACAGAAGTAAAATTCAAAAAACTTGACGATGATGAAATCAGTTTTTATATCGACACCTTCAAGCCGTATGATAAGGCTGGGGCCTACGGTATTCAAGAATGGATAGGATTAATCGGCATCGAAGAAATAAGGGGCTCATACCCCAACGTAGTAGGGTTACCAACACACTTGGTATACCAAACGTTGACAAATATGGTGAGCTGAACGATTTTCAGTAGTTTTATAAAAAGCAATGTCATGAAAAAATGGATTAAACTTGAACTTAGCGTTCTTTTGATAGCCGTATTGCTATCGATCTTTGAATCGTGTAAGGAAGTAACAGTAGAAAATAAAAAGGATTTAGCGTTCAACGAGAAAAATGCCGTAAAAATGCCCAAGAAGGCCTTATCGGAGGCATTTAAAAAATATTGGTATGCAGGGGAAGCGGAAATCACCTCGTATAAATTACAACAGGCCCGTTATGGAGAGACACGTGATGGGGAAGCGGTACTTATATATGTAACTGAACCTTTTTTAAACGGAAAACAGGTAAAGGCGGACGGGAACAATCCCGATAACGTTCCGGTGCTGAAACTGAATTCTACCAAAAACTATTTGACGGGAATTTATCCATACTCCATAATGAGCAGCTCTTTTTACCCCGTAACTAATAACCAGCATGCCGTTAAACTTTCTTTTTCTTCGCAAGAATGGTGCGGGCAGGTATACGCGCAACTGAACAATCGAGAAAAGTTCGATGTGATGTCGCATTCCTATTTTGAAAGTGAAGCTGACCAAAATCTCAAATTGGAAAAAACCATATTAGAAAACGAACTATGGAACAAGATACGAATCGACCCAAAAGAACTTCCTGTTGGGGAATTTGAAGTGATTCCTTCTTTAGAGTATATTAGATTATCACATAAAGAGTTAAAGTCTTACAAAGCAATTTTAACGATAAGTGATAATTCCAACTTAACATCCTATGAAATTAACTATCCCGAATTGCAACGCACACTGAAAATAAACTTTACCGCTACTTTTCCCTTCAGCATCGAAAGCTGGTCGGAAACCTTCAGAAGCGGATTCGGGGAAAAGGCAAAACAAATGACTTCTACCGCAACAAGGATGAAAACCTTAAAAACCCCGTATTGGAAGCAAAACGGAAATAAGGATTTATTTTTACGCGACAGTTTAGGGTTGTAATTTTATGGAAGAATTTCTTAAAATCTATAAAAGCGAGATATTTGTCTCTTTCACGTGAATTTGAGAAAAGATAGTGGCGAACTTTTGGTCTACCCGAACAAACTTATTCATGCAAAAAGCCGTTACCCTAATCTACGACCTAGAAGAATCTCCAGACGGTGCAGAGGAAGTCTAATGTATGGCTCTATTTTCATATCGGCATAAGTTCACCTTTCCTTTTTTGTTAAAGAAGTTCTAAAAAAACGTGCCAGCCTTTTAAACTTTATATCTTTGAGAAATACCCGTTTAAAATTTCAAGCAGGTTCTACCCACTAAAACCAACACTATGCGCCATCTTTTGGTATTCTGCATTGGAATACTTTTTTGCTCAACTAGTATCTTCGCACAAAAACCCGTACAACCTTCTTCTTCCGAAATTTACCATTCGCTACAGAAATTGAATTTCTTGGGAACGGCTCTCTATATAGCAGCGCACCCAGATGATGAAAACACTAGGTTGATTTCCTATCTTTCAAATGCAGTGAAGGCCAGAACGGGCTATTTGTCACTTACTAGGGGTGATGGCGGACAAAACCTTATAGGCCCTGAGCTTAGAGAACTGTTAGGGGTTCTACGTACTCAAGAACTGTTGGGCGCACGACGTACTGATGGCGGTGAACAGCTTTTTTCAAGGGCAAACGATTTCGGATATTCCAAACATCCTGACGAAACCCTAAAAATATGGAACAAGGAGGATGTTTTAGGTGATGTTGTATGGGCCATTCGTAAGTTCAAGCCTGACGTCATTATTAATCGTTTCGACCATCGCAGCCCCGGAAGTACTCACGGCCACCATACCTCATCGGCCATGTTAAGCGTTGAGGCTTTCGATTTGGCCAATAATACGAACTCCTATCCGGAGCAATTGAAACTCTCTGGCACATGGCGGCCACAACGATTGTTTTTCAATACATCGTGGTGGTTTTACGGTAGCCAAGAAAAATTCGAAAAGGCCGACAAGTCGAATATGCTAAATCTAGATATAGGAACCTACTACCCTATTTTAGGGGTCTCCAACAACGAAATCGCGGCTCTGGCCAGTAGTCAACATTTGTGCCAAGGTTTCGGAAGGTTGTCACAACGAGGTACTGAAAATGAATATATTGAACTGTTGAAAGGTGAACTGCCGAATGATAAAAACAATGTCTTTGATGGAATCAATACATCTTGGTCTCGTATTGCTGGCGGAGAAGCAATTGGTGCCATACTCTATGATGTAGAAAACAAATTTGACTTTAAAAACCCTTCAAAACACCTTCCACAATTGTTGGAAGCCTACTCTTTACTTCAAAATATTTCTGATACCCATTGGAAAACATTGAAATCCGAAGAACTTAAGAATTTAATAGCAAATATCACAGGACTTTATCTGGAAGCATCGGCTGAAACGGCTGAAACCAATCCAGGTGATACGGTGAAAGTCAGTATTGAAGCCCTAAATCGAAGCGAAGCGAACATGGTCTTGCAATCGATACTGATTCCCTCATCCGACACTGTACTTGATTCTTCCATCCCGTTAAAGACTAACGAGAAGCAGACTTTAGAACTGACTTTAAAAGTGCCCGTAAACGTAGAGTATACAAGTCCATATTGGTTAAGCGAAAAAGGAAGTCTGGGGATGTATAAAGTTGCCGACCAACAACTTATAGGCAAACCTGAAACGCCCCGTGCCTTCCATGCGCAATTCGAAATAGATTTTGACGGAACTAGCATAACATTCGAAAGAGCGGTTATTCATCGTTATGCAAAACCTGATAAAGGAGAACTCTACCAGCCTTTCGAAGTACTGCCCGAAGCTACAGCGAAATTTAAAGATAAGGTATTGATTTTTGCCGATAAAAAATCAAAACAGATTCCAGTTACGATCAAAGCCCACGCCGATAATTTGAAAGGTACTGTTCAACTTTGCTATTCAGAAGGTTGGAAGGTCGAAATGGATACTCAACCGTTCGAGATTGCCAAAAAAGGAGACGAACAAACCATCATGTTCACCTTGGCCCCACCTGAAAATGAAGACGAAAGTTATATTTCGCCAATTTTACGGATTAACGGAAATACAGTTAGCAAAGAACTTGTGAACATTGCTTATGACCATATTCCCACCCAATCTGTGCTACTGAATTCCGAAGCCAAAGTGGTACGGCTGAACATAAAAAAGGTAGGGGAACACATCGGCTACATTGCCGGTGCCGGAGACGAAGTACCAGAGAGTTTGAGGCAGATAGGGTATAGCGTTCATACAATTTCGCCAAACTCGATTTCTAAGGCCACTTTAGAGAAGTATGACGCGGTTGTCGTCGGTATTCGCGCCTATAATGTAGTTGACGAACTCAAATTTAAACAGCGTTTTCTATTGGATTACGTCAAGAACGGAGGCAACCTTATCTTACAGTACAATACCACAGGAAGATCAGGCAAGCAATTCGAAAATATTGCTCCCTACCCGCTTGAACTCTCTCGCGACCGGGTAACGGACGAAAGCTCAGAAGTAACTATTCTAGCAAAGGACCACCCCCTGACAAACTTCCCAAATGCTATTTCCAATTCTGATTTTGAAGGTTGGGTTCAAGAGCGGGGACTTTACTTTCCCAACAAATGGTCTAAAGAATTCACTCCAATATTGTCGATGAACGATACTAGGGAAAGTGCCAAGAAAGGTAGCTTATTGGTTGCCCCCTATGGAAAAGGAAACTACATTTATACGGGCCTCAGTTTTTTCAGGGAATTACCTGCCGGAGTTCCCGGAGCTTATAAACTGTTTGCCAATATGCTTTCAATGCGTAAAAACAGTACAGATAATAAACCGCAAATAAAGGGATAAAATGCTGGACAAATTCGATTGGAAAAAAGAATACACCTTCGTATTGGTACTGAATATCGTATATGTGCTTGTTTTCGGCTACATAATGACATCCTATACATAAGATAAATGGGCAGACTCGATTGGATCATACTATCAGGCTCCTTACTATTTATAGTGGCCTATGGTGTATGGAAAACTAGAGGCAGCAAAAATGTGGTCGATTATGTTGGTGGCGGAAAAGATGCCAACTGGTGGACGATAGGCCTTTCGGTAATGGCCACGCAAGCAAGTGCAATAACTTTTTTATCCACACCAGGTCAGGCCTTTAATGATGGTATGGGCTTTGTTCAATTTTATTTTGGTCTGCCATTGGCCATGATCATCATCTGTTTGGTCTTCTTACCAATTTATCATCGGCTAAAGGTATATACGGCCTATGAGTTTCTTGAAAACCGTTTTGATCTGAAGACCCGTTCGCTTGCGGCGGTTCTTTTTTTGGTGCAAAGAGGATTAGCAGCAGGGATTACTATTTTCGCACCCTCGATTGTACTATCGGCCGTACTGGGATGGGATTTGCGTACGTTGAATGTCATTATTGGTGTTCTTGTGATAATCTATACCGTTTCAGGTGGCACCAAAGCGGTAAGTGTTACCCAAAAGCAACAGATGTTCATTATAATGACAGGTATGTTCATTACCTTTTTTTACATTTTAGGGTATTTGCCTGCCGATATCAACTTCAGCAAGGCCTTAAAAATTGCTGGAGCCAGTAATAAACTGAACATACTCGATTTTAGTTTTGATACCAAGAGCCGATATACCTTTTGGAGCGGAATTACGGGTGGACTCTTTTTAGCGTTGGCCTATTTTGGTACCGATCAAAGTCAGGTACAACGCTATCTTTCGGGAAAATCGTTGCGCGAAAGCCAGTTGGGACTTGTTTTCAATGGTATTTTTAAAATTCCAATGCAGTTTTTCATTCTTTTGGTTGGGGTAATGGTGTTTGTGTTTTATCAGTTTAATCCGTCTCCCTTGAATTTCAATCCAGCAGCAACTAAGGCCGTTATGGAATCGGCTTATGCTAAAGATTATGAAATTCTTCAAAAAGGGCAGAATGAACTTGAGGAAGCAAAGAAAATAGCTCAGAACAAATTCTCGGCAGCTTTAGAACTTAAGGAATATACTGCGGTCGAAGAGGCTAAACAACAAATTATTAACCTAAATGTAAGGGACAGCACCAATCGTGCCGTAGCAAAAGCCCTTATTAAAAAAGCTAACGATGTAGTAGAGACCAATGATAAAGATTATGTCTTTATTCATTTTATACTTAACAATCTGCCGAAAGGCTTGATTGGGTTATTACTGGCCGTAATACTTTCTGCAGCGATGTCATCTACGGCATCAGAACTTAACGCGCTTGGTACGATATCGGCTTTAGATCTTTACAAAAGAAACAAAAAAGGTGATTTTACTGAAAAACACTATGTTAGGGTCACCAAAGGCTTTACCTTATTATGGGGGATTGTTGCTATTTGCATCGCAAGTATCGCAAACCTTTTCGATAACCTGATACAGTTGGTCAATATTATTGGATCTATTTTCTACGGAAATGTTCTGGGAATATTCTTATTGGCCTTCTTTTTTAAATATGTCAAGGGAAATGCAGTCTTCTTTGCCGCAATTCTGACCCAATTTATCATTTTCGGTCTCTTTTATACGCTGATATTTATCTACCCCTCAGGAGAGGAAAAATTGGGCTATCTCTGGCTTAATTTTATTGGGGCTGCCTTAATAATGGTCATTGCTTTTGCCTTTGAGGCCTTTGATCGGTTTTTGAAAAATCCACCTATTCAAACGAAACGAATATAAATTCCATCTTAGCCCATCCTTAATATCAGCAGTTGTTTTCTTAAAGAACTACCTCGAAGAGTCATCAGCATACCAGAATAAATATTTCGAGAATTTTTAGATTAAATAATTCAAAAAAAGGCTATCTCGATTTCAAGTTATGGCACGCATCATTTTATAAAAAAACCAATTTCCAAGGACATTATATAAAATACTATGGTCAATTGGCGGAAAATAAATTATGCAATTCAATACAAAACGTGGATGCTGTTGTGTCCAGTAAACTCTAATTCCTCGAGAAGACAAAGGATAAGTATTGGGAAAATCATTTTAGGTATTACTAAGCAACCCAGAATTAAAATATATTTGAGTATTGTAGATAGTCAAATAGCCTAAAAATTAGAAAATAGTGGCCGAAAATAAAAAATCATATCTATACCCTTTGGCCATAATAGGCCTTCTTTTTTTCGTTTTCGGCTTTCTGACGTGGATTAACGGCATCTTGATTCCATATTTTAAAATCTGCATGGAACTTAGCAATTTTCAAGCTACTTTGGTCGCATTTTGTGCCTATTTCGCTTATTTCGTTATGGCACTTCCTTCGGCCTACGTACTTAACCATACAGGCTATAAAAAAGGAATGGTATGGGGAATGTGCGTTATGGCGATTGGCACCTTGTTATTTATTCCTGCAGCCTATTCAAGAATGTATCCGCTTTTCTTGGGAGGACTTTTTGTAACCGCCACGGGCTTAGCATTGGTACAGACTGCTGCAAATCCATATATCGCGATTATGGGGCCTATTGAGGGTACGGCACAGCGCATCGGGTATATGGGCATTGCGAACAAAGTTGCTGGCATCGTATGCCTGTTTATATTGGGCAGTGTCTTTCTAGCCGATGCTGATAGCCTTTCTTCAAGTCTAGAGGGCTTGAACGAAGTACAAAAATCAACTGCCCTTGATACCTATGCGTTAAAAATCGTAAATCCATATATCATCATTTCAATAGTGCTCTTTGCCGTAGCTGCTCTAGTCTACTTTTCGAAACTGCCCGAAGTCGACGAAATGGCTGCTGCTACGGATAAGGACGGGAAAATTTTAAAAGACCGAAAAAGTGTTTTCGAATACCCCTATCTTGTATTGGGAGTTGTCGCACTATTCGTCGCGGGTGCTTGTGAGACCGTTCCTATTGATGGCATCATTATCTACAGCCAAGCATTGGATATTCCCATGGATACAGCGCGACATTTTAGTACGTATACCCTTTTTATAATGCTATTTGGATACTTGATCGTTTCCATATTGGTGCCTAAGTACGTTTCACAGCACCAAGCGTTGCTATTTGCCTCCATCTGGGGGCTTCTATTGACCGTTGGAACGTATTTCACCTCAGGTATCTTTAGTGTGTATTGTATGCTTTTTCTAGGTTTTAGCGCCTCTATGCTGTGGGGAACGATATGGGGGCTAGCGCTACGTGGTCTGGGCGGACATACTAAGAAGGCATCGGCTTTTATGATTATGTCATTGATAGGTGGTGGTATCGTTACGGTAATCTTTGGGGACTTATTGGATACCAACGCCAAATCTCCACAGGTTTCCGTACTGATACTGATACCTTGTTATCTATTTATTCTCTATTATTCGTTAAAGGGCTATCGCACTGATTATTGGAAAAAAAGTAATAAACCAACCGCAAATATTAGCTAATACATGTTTGCACCGTTTTTAAAGGTAAAACTTATACCATGAAAAATACAGTTTCAAATCCAACGGTTTTGTATGCCGGAGCCGCACAGACAGATATTACACCTACGAAAGGAACAATAATCGGAGTAGATTTTTTTTCCCACTATGCGCGATTTATTCACGACCCTTTATTTTCAAAAACTTTGGTTTTTAAACAAGGGCAAACCCAATTTGCCCTCGTAATGGTAGATATCTGTATTATGCCATCGGATTTTCTAAGTCTAGTAAAATACAAAATTAAAGATGCTACGGGTATAAATACGGAAAATATAACCTTAACCTGTACACATACACATGGTGCGGGCAACGTCGCAGGACTTCTTGGTGGCGCAGTAGATATTGCCTATCGAAACTTACTCCCAAATTTAATCGTAGCATCGGTCGTAGATGCTCTAAAAAAAATAAAGCCTGCAAAAATTGCTTCGGGCAGTGCCGATTTAACCGGATACCAAGTGTGCAGAAGATATCTAATGAAAGATGGATTTAAAGCCATGAATCCGGTTACGCAAAAATTGGATGTTATCAAGACCAATCCCTTCGGGGCAGAGAATCAAATCGTTACTCCTGCCGCACCAGTGGATTCCGAGGTGTGCTTTCTTGCGGTAAAGGGACTCGACGACAGTTGGATATCCGTTCTAGGCAACTATAGTTCACATTATGCCGGAGATTGGGACGTAGATACCATTACAGCTGATTTTTATGGAACTTTTACCAAACACCTGACTCAAAAACTTGGAGCCAACGAAGATTTTATTGGGATTATGAGCTACGGTACCGGTGCGGATATAAATACTTGGGACTTCCAGAATCCCAACAAATTTCCCAAAGAAGAATTCGCGAAGACCGAAATGATGGGACGAGATCTTGCTGCTGTCATTTATGATGAAATAGAGAACCTCGCTTGGAATAGAAATGCCGAGTTACAGATTGCTTATGATGAGCTGGAACTCAACATAAGAAAACCGGATACCGAACAATTACAGCTGGCAGAAGAGAAATTATCCGGCAACAAATTTGAAAATCTAGAGATAGACGAACATGGAGTCGCCATGGTCTACGCCAGGGAACAACTGCTCTTGAACGAATACCCAGAAACACATATCTCGGCAGTACAAGCTGTGAAAATCGGTAATCAAATCATAGGGGCATTAGGTGGGGAAATATTTACCGAAACCGGCCTATGGCTAAAAAAAAACCTTCAAGGGCATAACTATTTTACAATTTGTTTGGCCAACACCTATGATGGGTATGTACCTCCCGCCCATGAACTGGATAATGGAGGTTATGAAACCTGGCGTGCAAGAAGTAGTTTCTTAGAAAGGACGGCTGAAAATAAAATTAAATGTACCCTCCTAAAACTCATTAAAAATATATAGTCTAATGCTAAGAGTAAGTCGGTTATTTATCTATCCTATAAAATCTTTGGCAGGCATCTCCCTTGATTATGCCGAAGTAACCGCCAAAGGTTTTAAGAATGACAGAAGGTTTATGCTCGTAGATGAAAATAATCGCTTCTTGACGATACGCGAGTTTCCTAAAATGACCCGTTTGAAGCCAAAACTGGAAGAAGATGGGCTTACCGTAATTTCTTTGGATACTGAAATGGAAAATCTATTTATCCCATACCATGCTCTAAATGAGAAACCGGAGAAAGTGGTTATCTGGAATGCAGAAGTAGAGGCACAAAACATATCGCACAATATTGATTCCTGGTTTAGCGACGTTTTGGGTGCATCGGTAAAATTAGTTTACATGCCGCAAATGAGTATGCGTCCGGTGGATACGACTTCAGGCTATAAACCTACAGGAAAATTTGTTTCCTTTGCAGATGCCTATCCCTTTATGATGTTGGGTGAAGCTTCCCTTACTGATTTGAACGAGCGGCATAAAGCAGTTCAAAAATTCACGGTTCACCGCTTTCGCCCAAATATTGTTTTTTCAGGAGGGTATCCCAATCAAGAAGACGAAATCGAATGGTTTTCTATAAAAGGGATAGCGTTTCAAGGTCTTGAAAATTGTGCGCGATGCACAGTGACTACTGTAGATCCACAAACGGGTATTTTCGATGCAAGTAGCGAACCTTTGGCGACACTTTCAAAATACAGGTTAAAGGACAGAAAAATCTATTTTGGACGCAATCTCGTGTATTCAGGTGCCGGAAAGGTTCATGTCGGAGATATTCTTGAATTTGGTGTCTCTACCAAAGACGGCACTGGCAATTAACAAATGAATTTTGTAGTAAGAGTTTTTGAATTCAATTTTCGACCGGAGAGTCCGATTACGAGGGATACAAAGGCATATAACCGGTAAAACCTGTGATTTTCCAAATACCATTGACCTTTTGGCAGCGATACAAGGTCTGCCAATCGGTAGGTATTTCTCCGCCGTCCTTCTTTTTGAAGGGGCCACTAAATTTTTTATGCAGCAAGGCAACATCCTCGCGTATCTCAATATCTTGCATTTCAGTTACCCTGTGAAAAGCATCTTCTTTATCCTCGGTCAGTTCCATTTTTGAAAAATCATGGGCCTGTGACAACCATTCCTTTTTATAAGCTTCCAGGTTCGGGTATTTAAGTTGCCACATATCTACATTGTGGTGTTTTCCCGCATCAATACCCATGAATCCTTCTGAGACAAAATCATTCGCGACCATATCCCAGTCTTGCGAAACAAAGGCTTTGGTATCTCTATTTACAAGCATTTCCCAAAGATAATGTCTATCGGTATCGCTAAGGAGAAATGGATTCTTTTTCATGGTATCATTAATTTTTATCTTGAATAAAGCTATTAGCATGTAATAAATTGGTCAACCCGGCATCAACAATGATTGTTTGACCGGTAATGGACCTAGCCAAATCGGACAATAGGAACACGGTGGTATTCCCACAATCGCGTGCATTTATTGCGTGCCGTAGGCTTTGGTAGTCATTTTTTTGTTCTTCGAAAAAGTTTTCGGGATTATCTGTCCATGAAGCGGCAGCATCCCAATTTTGTTTTGAATCGACATAACCTGGGGCGATTGCATTACAACGTATTCCAAGTTCACCTAGTTCAATTGACATGCCGCGGGTAAGCCCTTCGACTGCCGCCTTGGCACTGGCATAAATAGCGTATTTTGAAAGGGTTTCATGAGCATGCACGGAGGATATATTAACGATATGGCCCTTTAAATCATTACTGACCAGTTGATTGACGAAGGCCTTCGCCATCATCCAAACGCCTTTGACATCGATATTGTAAAGATGTTCGAATTCCGATTGCTCCGCAAGATGTGCTTCTCTACGAAGACCGACCCCAGCATTGTTGATCAAGCCATGTACGGTACCATGTTCTTTTTCGATTAGAGTAAAAATTCGTTCCACATCTTTCGGGTCGCTTATATCACCCGGTATGGGGAAGGCATTTGGATATTTTTTAGCGGCCGTTTTTGCTCTCTCAAAGTTTATGTCGTTGAGCAAGATATGCCCCCCGCATGCCGCGATAGCTTGACAAACACCCACGCCCACGCCTGTTCCTGCTCCACCGGTAACCAAGTATCTTTTATCGCTTAAATCTATTTGTAGCATTGCCCTTTAACGTTATTGAAATGTAAAAATTTATAATTAAAAAACTCAGTATGTAGCGCGACCCCCTGATATATCAAAGATAAAACCAGTGTTAAATGTCGCTTCGTTGGACACTATCCAACAGACCAAGGCAGCGACCTCCTCAACGGTACCTAATCGCCCCATGGGAATTTTAGCGGTCATATATTTTAACATTTCAGGGTCGGTATCTTTATTCATCGGTGTTGCAATTACGGCAGGTGCCAGGCCATTTACCGTAATTCCAGTATCGGCATATTCTTTGCCCACACCCTTTACTAAGCCCATAAGCCCCGCCTTACTTGCCGTATAGCCAACCATACCGGGGTTTCCTTCCTTGCCGCCAATGGACGCGATATGCAATATTCTTCCATAATTTTGCTGGATCATTTGCGGCAACACGGCCTTGGTTACGTTGAAGGCCCCGTTCAGATTAATATCCACTGTTTTTTGAAAATCCTTCAAACTATAATTTTCGATCTTTGTAGCAGTCGGCCCCACAATTCCAGCACTATTGACCAGTATATCTAATCTACCATGTAATTTGATAATTTTTTGAACAGTTTCTTTCAAATGCTTCTCGTCAGTAATATCTACAGCAAAAATATGTTGAACCACGTTTTGCTCGATTAACTCCTCCAATTCGCTTTTTAAGACATCTAAAACACATACTCGCGCCCCTTCACGAACTAAACGCTCAACAATGGCTCGACCGATACCTCGGGCCCCTCCGATAATTAGTGCTACTTGGTCTTCAAATCTTTTCATGCGTTCATTTTTTAAATGTTTTTTAGATGAATTTTTCACGCTCAAATTTTTCGAGATACTGTTTTAAGCTGTTAGCTTACGCTCCAGTTTCTTTCTATAGGCCGTGGGCGTGCATTCATTTATCGATTTAAAGTGTCTATTGAAATTGGAGAGGTTTTCAAATCCAGATTCGTAGGCAACTTGGGATACGTTGCGCATAGGGTCCGCCAACAAACGACAGGCATAACCGATACGCAATTTCAGCAAATAACTCTTAAAAGGCATCCGATAGGTCTTTTTAAACGCTAAAAAGAATTGGGTATTCGACATATTTGCAATTTCGAGAACATCCTTTAATTTGATATCCTCTTTAAAATTCTTTAAGATAAATTCAACTACATCGTGCAAGGGGCCACTATTTGACGTCTCATTGGTGACATGAAAAGCAGGACTACAAATAAACTGATACTCTTCGGTACTCGCTAAAACTTCTAAAATTGAAAATAGCGCATAGAGTCGTTCAGTAGGGTTCATTAACTGCATAGCACTAATGATAGCTATGAGCTTATTTTTTGTTTCTCCAAAAAATTTACATCCTCTAAAAGTTTTCGAAAAAAAAGTTGAAAGGCCTCGGTTTTCAGGTAACTGTAAAAAAGGTTTTCCTAAAAATTCTCCTAAAAATTGAATTACGTATCCCTTACCGGTAAATATACCATCTGAATTACTATGTGAGCTATCACAGCGCCATACATGAGGTAAATAAGAACCCAAAAACACAAGGTCGTTTTTTTTAAATTCGCTAATATTATCTCCCACTATGCGAACCCCGCTGCCCTTTTTGATGTACACCAACTCAAACTCCGGATGGTGATGATAAATACCAAAATCTTTTTCCTCAACATGATAGATAAAAGATTGATTGGACTCTTTGAACAATCGGATTTCAGTAGTTTCCATTGGGGTAATATAGCAATATTGATACTCTTCTTCGTGTTTTGTGATCGATTTACCTTTTACTAGAACCTAAATATAATTATTAGTATTAGAAAATCAGTTTTTGATATTATTAAAATTACTAGAATTAAAATAAATTTGAGAAAAAAGTCTTTATTTTATGGCATTATCAAGAAAACAGAACTTCATTGTTTTATTCACAAAGATTTAGAACCTCATGGAAAAAATAAAAATCACCCACCCGCAACGCGACCCGAATTTTGTTACAGGGGCTTACTCAGATGGTGTAGCCTACAACGGAATGCTTTTTTTAAGCGGACAGGCATCTGTAGATTTCGCTTCTAGCAAATTTGTTCTCGGCAGTGTGGAAGAAGAGACCAGCAGAACCTTAGATAATATAAAGGCTATCGTAGAAGCCGCTGGCGGCACCATGGATGATGCTCTAAAAAGCACTGTCCATCTAAAGGATATAGCCGATTTTGATAAGTTCAACGCAGTATATGCTACCTATTTTAGTGGGATAAAACCAGCACGTACGACAGTTCAGTCAGTACTGGGTGAAAACATAAAAGTAGAGATAGATATAGTTTTTAAACTACCCAAAGGCTGATGCTCGCAAGTAAAGCAACATATCGTATTCATGACGCTTCCGCAATAGATTCGCCTGCTCTTTTGGTATTTCCCGAGATAGTAGGAGAGAATATTGACAATGCCCTAAACATGGTTCTCGATTCGCCTACCACATTACTTCGGCCTCACATCAAAACGGTAAAATGTTTAGAAGTGGTATGGTTGGCTATGGCGAAAGGTATAGACCGTTTCAAATGCAGTACTATCGCCGAAGCGGAACTTTTAGGAATGGCCGGTGCAAAAGATGTATTGTTATGTTACCAACTTTCGGAAACGAAGGCAAAGCGTTTTGCAGAGTTACGGCAAAAATACCCAAAAACTCTCTTTTCTACGCTGGTAGACAACAGGCAATCGGCGATTATGCTCTCCAGTTTTTTTCAAAAACATCCCATAGCTGTTTTTATCGATATTAATGTAGGTATGGACCGCACAGGGATAAAGACCAATAAAGCTTTTGAATTTGTTACCGAACTCAATGAATTAAAAGCACTGGATATAAAGGGTTTACATGCCTATGATGGTCATGTTCACGCATCTGAAGTAAAAACCAGAAAGCACGAAACGGATGCTATTTTTTATGAAGTGAGTTCATTAAGGAAACAAGTCGAAGCCCTTTTAGATAAAAAGCTGGTTCTGGTCATAGGTGGCTCTCCTTCTTTTCCATTCTACGCGAAACAAGAGGGGGTCGAATGTAGTCCGGGTACATTTTTTTTCTGGGATGCCGGCTATGGCTCTTCTTTTTGTGAATTGCCCTTTACCCCTGCTGCAACAATTCTGACGCGAATCATTTCTATTATAGACAACAAAACTATGTGTTTCGATTTGGGCACAAAAGCAACTGCATCTGACCCACCTCAGCCTCGGGTCGATATTTTGGGGTTAGAAAATGGTGTTATCATCGACCAATTTGAAGAGCATTTGGTGGTATCAGTCCCTGATACGTCCGAATACCACATAGGAGAACCTTTTTTGGCCATTCCTTATCATATATGCCCCACGGTCAATTTATACGAAGAACTTACCATTATTGAAAACGGGGAAATTTCCGGTGTATGGCAAGTACTGGCAAGAAAGCGGAAAATAACTATTTGAAGATGCAGGAAATAAAAATACAGCTCGATCACAGAAAATCCGCCGCATTGCTCGAACGCTCTAAAAAGGTTTTGGCAGGTGGTGTCTCTTCTGAGTTTCGGAAGTTCAATCACCCTCATGCGTTATTCTATGAGCGCGCAGAAGGTGTTTACACCTATGATGTAGATGGTAATAAATATCTCGATTTTACCTTGAGCCAAGGCCCTATGATTGTAGGTCATTCCCATCCGCATGTGCTAAAGCGCATACGCGAATATTCCGAAAAAGGCCAACTCTTTGCAGGTCAGCATATTTTAGAAGTAGAATTAGCAGAGAAATTGAATAAATATATTCCTTCAGCGGAATTGATGCGGTTTTGCTTAGATGGGTCGACTGCTGTACAGACAGCGCTGCGTGTGGCTCGGGCAAAGACCGGACGCAATAAATTTATACGCTTCGAAGGCCATTATCACGGTTGGTTGGACAATGTTTCATGGGGATTGACTTTGGACGAAGAAAAAATGGGCACGAGGGAAAATCCGACCCCCTTACCCTGGACTTCCGGAATCGCCGATGGTGCAAAACAAGAATTTCTCATACTCCCGTGGAACGATCTGGAACTCGTCAAAAAGACCATGGCTGAAAACTACAACGAGATTGCAGCCATTATTACAGAACCCATCATGTGCAACAGCGGTTGTATTTTACCAGAGGAAGGTTTTCTTCAAGGTTTACGGGAAATCTGTACGCAATATAGTTCTGCCTTAATTTTCGATGAAGTCATCACAGGCTTTCGAACCGGGTTGGGTGGTGCCCAAAAACACTTTAATGTCACCCCTGATCTTTCCGTATTCGCAAAAGCGCTGGCAAGTGGATATCCTATTTCGGCCATTGTGGGGAAAAAAGAATGGATGCATGTGGTAGCGGAAGGAAAGGTAATTCACGCAGGTACAATGAACTCCGCCTGCCCACTAATAGCAGCAGCATTAGGAACCATTGAAGTTTTAGAACAAGAAGGCACTCATGAGCGTATTTACGCCCTTGGCCATCGATTGATGGAAGGATTACGAAAAGTGGCCGAAGAAGCCGGGCAAAACCTTTTAGTACAAGGGTTAGGCCCTATGTTTCATACCGGCTTTGCAACGGTAGACAAGGTAAAGGAGTATAGGGAATTAAGTGCTTATGAGCAGCCCAAATCGAAAATGTTTATTCAAGGCATGCAACAACGGGGTGTTCGAATTATCGGAAGAGGTATATGGTACATAAGCGCTGTTCATGAAGAAGAACATATTGATCATGCCTTAGCAATGGCAAGAGAAACGCTATTGGAGTTGAAATAGAAAACCCGTAAAATGCAACGAACACAACGCAACAAAACCAAGTACCTATGGAACTAAAAAATAACTCGACCGTCGGAATAGTCGGTCTTGGTCTAATGGGTGGCAGTATTGCAGCAGCTTTGTTGACAAGCGGTCAAAAAGTTGTGGCCGTTGCACCTATAGTTTCCGATATAGACAAGGCCGCGCCCAATCGCATCAGGCATTATTTAGAAGAATGTCTACGAGAAGGGCTAACCACGAAAACACCTGATGAACTATCGGTAAATATTACCTACACTTTGGATTACAACGAACTCAAGAAATGTTGGTTGGTCATGGAATGTGTTTTTGAAAACCTTGCGATAAAGCAAGAGGTCTATAAAAAAATAGAAGCATGCGTATCCGATGAAGTAATCATTACATCGAACACCTCGGCAATGCCCATAAGCATATTACAGAACCATTGCAAGGTGCCAGAACGTTTTTTCGGGATGCATTGGGCCGAACCCTCTTATACTTCCAATTTTTTAGAAATCATATGCGGAGAAAAAAGTCCGGTTGAAATTGGAGAACAATTATGTGTCATTGCCAAACAATGGGGCAAAGAACCCACATTGGTACGTAAGGATATAAGGGGCTTTATCACCAATAGAATTATGTACGCCATGTATCGGGAAGCTTTTAACTTGGTTGAAAATGGTTATGCCACGATTGTCGATGTCGATAATGCCTGTAAGAACGATGGTGGCAGATGGATGGCCTTCTGCGGCCTTTTTCGCTATATGGATTTAACAGGCCTTAAGGCCTATCATGCAGTGATGAAAGACTTGTTTCCCGAATTGAGTAATCAGACTACGGTGCCAAAGCTTATCGACGATATTGCGAAAGCAGGTGGCAACGGTATTTCTAATGGAAAAGGCTTTTACGACTACACCCCTGAAGAAGCAAAAAAATGGGAAGAGACATTTGAAGAATTCTCATTCGATCTCCATCGCTTATCCTCCAAATACACCGAGAAAGTCGCTAATATATCTTCAGCAAAAACACTAAAATGAAAAAATCACCAACCGTACCTTTTATTATCGATGGCCACTTAGATTTGGCCACTAATGCCATGACCATGAACCGTGATTTGACCCAAACGGTGGAAGAAATCAGGGAAAAGGAACGTGATTTGGGTTGGAAAGATTTTCAAGACCGTGGTCAGGGAACTGTGGCACTACCCGAACTGCGCGAAGGAAATATTGGACTAGTGCTAGCTACCATGATTTCTCGGTACTCCGAAAACGGTAGTCCTTTGCACACGATGGCCCTCCAAGGTTGGCATTCGACCCAACAGGCGTTTGCTCATGCCCAATGTCAATTGGCGTGGTACAATGAAATGGAAGCTGTGGGCGAGATGGTCCAAATTACTACAAAAGATGGATTAGCAGCACATTTCAATAGGTGGTCTGAAAATACAGATAGTTTACATAAAAAGCCGGTAGGTTATATTCTAGCGCTCGAAGGAGCCGATTCAATAGTCAATCTTGATTATCTGCACACTTACCATGAACAGGGACTCCGTTCCATCGGAATTTCACATTTCGGTCCTGGTAGATATGCAGCAGGGACGCATTCGGACGGTAGCGGGCTAACGGCAATTGGAAAAGATTTGCTAAAAGAGATGAATCAACTATCAATTCAATTAGATTTGACCCATCTCACGGATAAGGGCTTTTTCGAAGCCTTGGATATTTTTCAAGGTTCTGTTATCGCAAGCCATCAAAATTGTAGAAGTATCGTACCGGGGGAACGCCAATTTTCCGATGATCAAATAAGGTGTATTTTAGAAAGGGACGGTATGCTAGGTGGTGCCTTGGATACTTGGATGTTGTACCCCGATTTTAAATTGGGAAAAGACAACCCCAAAGAATGCGACATCCGAATGGAACATCTGGTGGATCATTTCGACCATATCTGTCAAATGGCAGGTAATAGCGAACATGTTGGTTTCGGTAGTGACCTAGATGGTCTTTTCGGTTTGGAACAAACGCCCCACGATATGAATACGATCACCGACTTACAAAAATTCGATACTATTCTAGATAACCGGGGATACACGCAAAAGGACAGGGATAACCTTTTTTGTGGAAATTGGATACGAACTTTAAACCGCATATTAACATGAAAAAGGAAATTTCAAAAAAACTCGCAAAATTCTGTGGCGCAGTACTTGTTTTTTTAGTATTAGCCCTTATACTTCAGTCATACCAAAAAAACAGTTCAATAGCTGATCAACCAAAATCAGAACTCAAAATTGGTTATGCCGAAGTGAATTACACACCTAGGATAGGCCTTGATTTAGTGGGCAATTATCGTGGGGATGATTACGCAGCCCGTGGTATTCATGATTCACTATATGGTAAAGCAATGGTGGCGGAAGGTAGCAATGGAAAAAAAACAGCAATCCTTTCCGTGGATATTTGCAATATTCCGGTAGAATCGATAGATATGATGCGTGAATACGTACAATCCGCCTCCGATATCATAGCCGAAGACATTTTGATACACGCAACCCATACCCATAGCGGCCCTAAGTCGAATTTAGAGGCGCCGGAAGCAAAGAATTATTTGCAAAAAGCCGCCAATGCAATTCTTGAAGCGAACAAAAATCTTACACCTGCAGAACTTATGGTCGGGCGTACTACCGAAGATAGAGTTTCGCATAACAGAAGATTGAAAGCTATAGATGGTACGACCCATATGGTATGGGAGAAGTTTGAGCCAGGCTTTATCGAAAAACCATTGGGTGGCAAAGATGCCGAACTGATTACCGTAAGCATTGAACAAAACGGGGAAACCACTGGTACTTTGGTCAATTTCGGTTGCCACCCGACCACGCTTACCGGAAACAATTGGTTGTATTCAGCCGATTATCCGGGTTATTTAACAGAATCGGTGCAGAAAGCGAAAGGGAAAGATTTCGGAGTGCTCTTTTTAAACGCCCCATCAGGAAATATCACGCAGGTAGACCATAAAGTAGGCTTTTTAGATACCTTCCAAGAATGTCAGCGTATAGGTTATCTATTGGGCGTCGCGGTTTTGGAGGCCATGAAGAATCCTGAACCGGCTACTGGAAATGGAAGTATAAAAATTTCAAGAGAAGAGGTTCCAATAAAAAAAATGACCATCACCGAAGAACAGCACGAGTGGGCAAAAAAAGTGATGAAAAAAGTCGAGAAAGAAGGAATGCCAGAATTACAACCCGATGGTATTCCTGATGAACTCTATGCAAAAAAATGGATGGATATGTACCCCATACAAAATGAGGTAGATAATCTCGAAGTTATGGTCATTCAGATAGGTGACGTGGCCATAGTTGGCCTTCCTGGAGAAATTTTCAATGAATTCGGTATCTATATCAAAGAAAATTCTCCGTACCAAAATACCTTAGTGGTCGGTTTGGCCAATGGCGATTATGATTATTTTCCGACTGAAATTTCTTTTAGCCAAGGCCCGGAAGGATTTAAGCCGATGATCAAGGGGTACGAGACCACCCCAGGAACCACATCTTATGATAAAGGCTCCGGTGAGAAGCTAGCGGCATCCGCGGTTGTTCAGTTGAAGGAATTATTTCGTAAAAATAAAGGATAATACCGGCACAAAATTTATTCTTTAAAACTCCTGGTACCATTTAAAAAATTGAAACACAATTTTTTAGCCCTTCTTTTTTAAAGTATCAATATTTCTTTCCTACAAAAACTTAGTTTTAGTTGCTTTTTATTTTATATCTCTATATTTGAGGCTATAATTTCCTATTTACCTTTCAGATTGATTAAACCAAACCCGGAATTAGTATAAATACTTAATGAATAAGAAAAAACACACCATAAAAGATGTTGCACGCTTGGCTGGTGTTTCTAAGGGCACTGTAGATCGTGTACTACACAAACGTGGAAGAGTCTCAAAAGAGGCTCTTGCCAAAGTGGAAAATGTTCTTAAGGAAATTGAATACCTCCCAAACCCGATAGCCAGAAACTTAAAGAAGAATAAAATTTATAGGATATGTGTTTTAATTCCCGATTCTCTTATAGACCCTTATTGGATTCCTGCACATCAAGGTATTAAAGATGCAAGTAAAGAATTCAGACCATTTGGGGTCATTGTGGATAAATATCTTTATCATCCTCATGAAAAATCGGCATTTATTGAAAGATCTCACGAAGCGATGTTGTCTGAACCCGATGTTTTATTAATGGCCCCTCTTTTTCAAAAAGAATCGTTACGTGTTTTAAAGAAGTGCCATGAGGAAAACATCAGAGTGGCGTTATTCAACAATTACATAGATACGGTTAACCCTGAAATCTTTGTAGGCCAAGACCTTCACCAAAGTGGTAAGGTTGCTGGTGGGCTAATCGATAAAATGGTAGGTGTCAATGCACAGATAGCAATCATTCATATCAATATGGAGGCGCATATGCAGTTGAAGGAAAATGGGTTTAGGGCTTATTTTGATAAAAAAAATGGGAATCAAAAGTTTTTAGAGGTGCAAAATTTCAAAACTGGTGATATTTCGCAATTTAACAAAGATGTCTCCTCATTTTTAGATCGGCATCCAAAAATTAGTGCCATATTCATAACAAACTCTAAAGCCCACCTAATGGTGAAAGCTCTAAAACAGTACAATTATAAGGGTTTTGTTGTGGGTTATGATTTGTTGAAAGAGAACATTGACTTTTTGAAAAAAGGTAAAATCGACTTCTTAATACATCAAAAACCCAAAAGCCAGGCCTATCTTGGTACAGCGTATTTTGCCGAATACTTCCTTTTCGGAAAAAAAGTGCCTCAACAAAAACTTTTGCCAATTGACATTATTACCTCTGAAAATGTCGACTATTATTTGGAATAGTCTAGCTGTGGGAAAAGCTTCTAGTATTTAATAATAAAATTACTTTGGTTCGCAATATCATAGTATGTGCTCGAACACATTTAACGTTCAACCATTTGTGTAATTAGAAAAGATAGTCTAAATTCACATATTATTAACAAAGTGTTTAACTAACTCTATTATCTTAAAACTAACATTATGACTAAAAAATTGCTATTATTTTTTGTGCTATTAGTGGGGGCCTTGCCCTTGTTAGCGCAAAACAAAACAGTGACCGGTACGGTTACGAGTACTTCAGACGGGGGTCCCCTACCGGGTGTTAACGTCTTGGTACAAGGTACCACAACCGGAACCCAGACCGATTTTGATGGGAATTATACCATTGAAGCTTCAGAAGGTGACCTTTTAATGTTTTCATATATTGGCACAAAAAGCCAGAGGATTGCTGTAGGCGCGTCTAGCACTATGGACGTGGCCATGGAAGAAGATGCGAGCCAACTCGATGAAGTGGTGGTAACTGCACTTGGTTTGGAGAGGTCAGAAAAATCATTGACTTATGCCAACCAACAGGTCGATACTGACGAGTTAACGAAAGCACGTTCGATTAACGTTCTGGAAGGTTTAACTGGTAAGGTTGCCGGTGTTTCTGTAACTAGATCCGCTTCGGGTGTTGGTGGTGCTGTCAAGGTAAATATGAGGGGTAATAGATCTATTGATGGAAGTAGCCAACCCTTATATGTGGTAGATGGTATCTTGCTCGATGGTGATATCAATAACATTAGCCCAGACGATATTCAAGAAATTTCGGTATTAAGAGGTGCGAACGCCGCAGCGCTTTATGGTAGTAGGGCCGCGAACGGTGCTATTATTGTTACCACGAAATCTGGTAAAGGTGCAGCCGAAGGTGTTACGGCATCACTTGGCTTCACATCAACCATATCAAGCCCTATTCATTTGCTTGACTTTCAGGATGAATATGGTCAAGGTGCTGGAGGAACATATGCAGAAGCTGCTACAACTTCTTGGGGACCACGTTTTGATGGCACTCAAAGAGCCCATTGGTCCAATGACCCAAGCTATCCTGATTTTGGAGGTACTTATGCCTATGAGGCACAACCCAACAATATCAAAGACTTTTTTCGACTTGGTCATGAGTTGGCGACCAATTTGGGAGTTAACAT
>RCNB010000483.1_pt1 | contig 27187 bp, 28 predicted proteins | sample 2041321 | NCBI WGS metagenome assembly RCNB01 (sample SAMN09708232, study PRJNA481090) | Marine sediment metagenome, whole genome shotgun sequencing project. | reverse complement strand
ATCCGGGCAAGTGGCCGTTCGCAAGCCAGGGTGTCACGAACGGCGTTATCGACGCGTCGATTGGCGAGGACGCCTTTTTCAAGGGCTGGCTGGTTTATGGCACCAACCTGCCGCAATCGATTCCGGCGGTTAAGGACAAGCTAAGAGCGGCGGCGGACTCGCTGGACTTGCTGGTAGTCGTGGAGACCATGCCATCGGAAATGACCGGTTATGCAGACGTAATCCTGCCCGAGTGCACCTACCTCGAACGCTACGACGACCTGCGAAATTCTGGCGAGCGGCACCCGTCACTTGCTTTGAGAATGCCGGCCTTCGAGCCAAAGTACGAGAGTAAACCCGGTTGGTGGATTGCAAAGCAACTTGGCAACCGCCTCGGCCTGGAAAAGTATTTTCCGTGGCAGGACTATGCGGAAAAACTCGACTGGCAGCTGCAGCAGGTCGGTAGTTCGCTGCAAGAAATGCAGAAAATTGGCGTCAAGAACTATCCGCGAAAGTACCCGCTGTATTTCCGTGATGGGCAGCGCGTTCAGTTCGGGACACCGAGTCGCAAAATCGAATTGTACTCACAACAACTGGCCGACAAGGGTTTCGATCCTATGCCGGTTTACACGCCGCCGGAGCCTGTACCGAACGGCTACTTTCGTCTCAATTACGGTCGCATGCCCGCGCACACTTTCGGCAAAACCACCAACAACCCTTTGCTGTTTCAGCTCGCACCGGAAAACCAGTTGTGGGTAAACCCGATGGTTGCGAACGATTGGTCGATCAAGAACGCAGACTATGTTCGTCTGGCTAGCCCGAGCGGCGCGATTAGCAACAAGATAAGGGTTCGCGTGACCGAGAGAATCGGACCAGACTCAGTATTTATGGCGCATGGTTTCGGTCACAAGTCGAAGCGCTTGCGTTTGACTACGGGTGTTGGTGCCGATGACTCGGAACTGATGAGCAATATCAAAATTGATCCGATCATGGGCAGCACCGGCATGCGCGGTAATTTTGTCACCTTTGTTAAAGAGCAGGTCTGAGGGAATTATCGATGACGCGTTATGCCATGGTAATAGACACGAAGACCTGCATCGGCTGCGGCGATTGCGTGGTTGCTTGCAAGACCGAAAATAAAGTTCCGGATGGTCTTAATCGGGACTGGGTCGTCGAAGCAACTAATGGAACTTACCCAAATCTCACGACCGAATTTCGATCAGAGCGCTGCAATCACTGTTCCAACGCAACCTGTGTAACGCTCTGTCCTACGGGCGCCAGCCATCATTGGAATGATACGAATATCGTGCTGGTCGATGCTGAAAAGTGCACCGGCTGCAAGGCCTGCATTGCCGCCTGTCCTTACGACGCGCGACTCGTCATGCACCCGGACGGATACATCGACAAATGTACGTTTTGTCATCACCGCGTTGAGCAAGGGTTGGATCCGGCCTGCGTATCGAGCTGCCCGACCCGTTGCATGCACTTCGGCTCACTGGATGATCCGCACAGTAAAGTGAACCATTTGTTGAAGACCCGCCAGCACAAAGTGCTTATCCCGGAAACGGGCAATGATCCCAACGTCTATTACTTAACCTAAGGGCCAAGACGGCATGTCGGAAGAACTACTAGTTACGGCGAGAAGCAACGCGCTAATCGACCCCGGTCTGCACATATGGACCTGGGAAGTGGCGATGTACCTGTTCATGGGTGGCCTGACCGCCGGGATAATGATCTTCTCTGCCTTGATGATCGTGCGCAACAAGGATCAGGTGGCTCCCTTCGCAACTACGCGCCTGGCACTTCTTGCGCCAATCGTATTGTCGCTGGGCATGACGACCTTGTTCCTCGATCTGGAGCACAAACTCTTCGTTTACCGGTTCTATACGTCAATCCAGATTACTTCCCCGATGTCATGGGGCGCCTGGATCCTTATCGTCGTGTACCCAATATCGGTATTGCAGATACTGTCGACCATACGCGTTGGCTATTCGTCCCTGGCGTCGTACGTCGACAGACTGACGATAGGACGGCTGATAGTCGACTGGTGTGAGCGTTATCGAACAGAGATTGCGTTTGCAGTCATTCCATTCGCTGTGGCGCTCGGTATATATACGGGCATTCTGCTCAGTGCGTTCGGCGCGAGACCGTTCTGGAATTCCGGAGTGCTTGGACTGTTGTTCCTGGTTTCGGGCCTGTCTACCGCCGCAGCGCTGGTCGTACTCCTTGCGCGCCAGAGAAGTGAGAGAGACCTGTTTACGCGCATAGACCTGGTGCTAATTTTCGCGGAGATCGCCCTGGTTGTGCTGTCCCTGATCAGCCTGGCGTCGGGGTCGGGCCAACACATCGACGCGCTGCAAAGCGTTATGGGCGGTTCCTACACGCTGTCATTCTGGGTATTGTTCGTCGGTATCGGTTTGTTGATACCGATGGTGTTGGAGCTTCTGGAAATTTCAGGGGTCAGCAAGTCTCTGGCCATGCTCGCCCCGGTTTTGGTTCTTGTAGGCGGATATGCGCTGCGGCAGGTTGTGATGGATGCCGGCCAAGAGAGCACATGGACGAGCTACTCAACTCAGTACAATGCTGAATTGCTGCAACGCTTGCCTCAATCAGACTAGAATACCGAGCGAAAACATATTTAGAGGTCAATGGTTTGGTGAAAACAATCATAAAGGCGACATTGCTTACAACAATGCTTGCATCCGTTGTTGCGTGCGGTCCGTCGGACGAGTCGGATGTTTCACTGGCTGCGATTGCACTGGCAGCGGCACAGCAGGACGATCGGGAAAGCGTTGAAGATCTGGCCAGCTGGCTGATTGAGGGGCGAGGCGATTTCAAACTCATTGATGTGCGCAGGCCCGAAGATTTCGAGAACGGTAGTATCGCGGATGCGGAAAACATCCCCATCGCGCAAATCGTATCTCAGGAGGTACTACAGCGCCTGCCGACCGATCGCATGGTCATCGTGTATTCGAACGGTTCCGAGAATGCAGCCAAGGCGGTAGTGCTGTTGCGGCTGTCCGGGATAGATGCGCATCTGTTGGCGGGCGGCTACAACGCCTGGCACAAGCGTATTCTCAACCCTGACATCTCAGCCGAGGAACTCGATGGAGAGAGCCTGGAAGTGTCGGCGCAACGTGCCTACAGTTGCTATTTTGTCGGCGAGCGATCCGAGCTTGGCGCAAAGCGAAAGCAACAGTCGAGTGCGCCGTTTGTTCCTCCCGTTTTCACTGAGGAAGAAGAACTGGCTGCTCCGCCGCCAGCGGCCGGCGAGGAATCCTGCTAACTAGCGGTCTGCTGGATCGCCTCCGGGTTCGCCCGGTATCAGTGCGTTAAGCACAGCACCCATTTCGGCTTTGTTGAGCGGGCGCTGACCAGGCATGGGCGTGCCGCCACCCAGTGTATTGCCGATGTTCGTCCATGCGTCTGCCGGGAGACCATCTCGCAGCAGGTCATTGGCTGGTTCGAACACTGTCTCGCCTGCAGCTTTTGTGAGCTGACCCCGGCCTAATCCCAATGCTTCGCTCGAGCGATGACACGACTCGCAACTGCGCGACTTGCCTGTTGTGTGGGGCGACAGAGGAGCGAATATTCGAACGAATTCTTCTTCCTCCAGGTCCGGATGGTCGACCGTCATTATCATCCCCGGCACAAATAGCTCGATTCGCTCTTCGTCGTTGACGCCAAGCGCAGGCAACGCGTTGTTAACGTGCCAGCGTTTGTTGCTCCATCGACCGGGCGTAGTCGCGCGCTCGACGTGATCCCATTGCTCACCGTCGGGGTCGTACTCCATGTGACAGCCAAAGCACTGCGGCGCCCATTGGCTGTGGCAGGAAGCGCAAGCGAGTCGCTCGTGGCTCTCGTCGTGTGTGTGACCGGCGGGAGCTACGGTCGGGATTTTCAGCGCTCTGCCGGTATTTTTTGTATGCAGCCAGGCACCGTCGTCTCGAAGTTCAACATGCCACAAAGGAGTTCCGTTGTTTTCGGTCGTCAGGAAAGCGGTTTCCCTGGTTGCCGCAAAAGGCAGTCGCGCTATAACACTGACAAGATCTGTGGGCCATTCGGCCAGGTTGATTGTCGGGCTTTGATTGTCGTGACAGTCGGCGCAGGAAATATCGACGGCCTGACGTTGGTGGAGGGCGTCGCCGGCGTCACCCATAAGGCCAACGCTTGTGTGGCAATCGATACAACTCATACCGGCCAGATAGTGCGCATCGGCTGACATCTTCTCGACGTGCCGGCCATCAGGCAATCGCAGACCGCGACCGTCGCCAGACCGTGCAGGTGGGTCGACCTCCGCCAGTCCCGAAAAACTGAGCGATATCCGGCCGGAGCGAGCATGGCAGCCGAAACACCGTGCGTCAGAAACGTTGGCTGTCAGAGCTGGATGTGCATTTTCCGGGTACTCACTGACATGGCAGGCCAGACAGCCACCGCCGCGATCCCACATTACGTCGTGGCGGTGTTCGGTCTTTGTCTGTCCGATATGGCAACTGGCACATTGCTTGCGCAACATCGAGTCAGCAACACTGTGCCCGAGCGACTGAAGATTGATCGATTCATCCGTACCGGCGTCGTCGTCGAGCAGCTCTCGAGTCACTCGAACGATGCCTCGTCCGTCATGCATCAGGTTATTCGCGACGGAAGCAACCCTGTTGCGATGACAGTTTCCGCAGCTTCGCTCCGCATTGGCCAATTCGCCAGGAAAAGCAAGCAACCCATCGTGCGCGCTGTCCTCTGTGGATGCCTTGTTATTCCCGGCATGGCAGCTAACGCAATTATCTGCTGCAAAAAAATGTGCGGGGCTGAACCCAGCTTGTTTGTTCGAATGACAAAGCAGGCATGTGCTTTCTGCAGGCTCCTGAGCCTGGGCGCTCGGCATAAACTGCGAGAGCACAGATACTACGGCAAGCAAACAGAGCTTTAGCGATAGTCGTTGCAACATACTTTGGGCACTCGGACAGGGCTTAGACAGGAGGTATTCGATTTTACATTGATGGAGAGCCCGGAAGGCCTGGTAAATAAGCACTAATGCTTATGGCTTACAGCGCGTTTCAGGAGGATAATTGGGAAAGTTTTATGCTTTTGGGATTCAGATAAATGACAGATAATAAAGCGCCTGTCGGCGACAAAGCACCACTGCATTCGGTGACTGCAAAGCCTGCCAAGAAGGATGTCGATGAAAATTCTCCTTCACACATCTTTGGTGAGATGCGTCATAGCCCCGAATTGATCAAGGAACTGTTTCGAACGGGGCAGTATCCCTACAAGACCAAGATACGTAAAGCTGCCTATGAGCAGCACAAAAGCGAGCTCCAGGTCGAGTTGCTAAAGGTGCAGAACTGGGTCAAGCAAACCGGCCAGAAGATTGTCGTGATGTGTGAAGGCCGCGACGCCGCAGGAAAGGGTGGAACGATTAAACGTTTCATGGAGCATCTGAACCCTCGTGCTGCGCGCGTCGTCGCACTTGAGAAGCCGACGCAGCACGAACTCGGCCAGTGGTATTTTCAGCGTTACTTGAAGCAATTGCCGACGGCTGGCGAAATGGTGTTCTTCGATCGCTCCTGGTACAACCGGGCGGGCGTCGAGCGCGTCATGGGATTTTGCAGCTCGTTGCAATACCTCGAGTTCATGCGTCAGGTGCCTGATCTCGAGCGCATGCTGGTTCGGTCGGGTATCAAAGTATTCAAGTACTGGTTCTCGGTAACCCAAGAAGAGCAGAAACGGCGCTTTCAATCCCGATCTGGCGACCCGCTCAAGCAGTGGAAACTGAGCCCTATTGATGAACAGTCACGCGATAAATGGGCAGAGTACACCGAGGCGAAAGAAGCGATGTTCTTCTATACGGATACCGCCGATGCACCCTGGAACGTCATCAAATCCGATGACAAGAAGCGTGCTCGCTTGAATTGCATGCAACACTTCCTGGCAAACCTGGACTATCCCGACAAGGATGAGCGCGTTGTGCACGGCCCGGACCCCCTGATCGTCGGCACACCGGCTCAGGTTATCGAAAAGGATCGTCACCTCTGGGGCTGATCGTTGGTACCACGCTGAACCAGGTAGATCACGGTTAAATTGCCTGATTGGATTGAGTCACGGCGCGGAAGCAGCCATAATCGCGCCCGGTCCGCGTCGGCTTCCCCGCGACGGTCAGCCGTGAATTCCGCCAGGCCCGGAAGGGAGCAACGGTAGCGGTGATACCGGGTGCCGGGGATCAGCTGGCGCGGGCCACTTCCCGGGCTTGCTCCTTACTGTCCTTGCGATACACTTGCCTATTCCCATTCAGCCTGGCCTAAGCCTCTCGGTCTAACCTATGAGCTATCTTGTTCTGGCGCGCAAATGGCGCCCCAAAACCTTCTCCGACACCGTCGGGCAGGAGCACGTGCTCAGAGCATTGGTGAATGCGTTGGAATCAGGGCGGCTGCATCATGCCTATCTTTTTGCGGGTACTCGAGGCGTTGGTAAGACCACCATTGCCCGAATTCTCGCCAAAGCGCTCAACTGCGAAACTGGTGTAACTGCGGAACCCTGTGGTACCTGCAGCGCGTGCAACGAGATTGATGAGGGTCGATTCATTGATCTTATCGAGGTCGATGCCGCATCCAAGACCAAGGTCGACGATACACGAGATCTTCTCGACAACGTGCCATATGCGCCGGCGCGTGGACGCTACAAGGTATACCTCATCGATGAGGTTCACATGTTGTCCAAGAGCTCATTCAATGCGCTGCTAAAAACGCTGGAAGAACCACCACCGCATGTGAAATTCCTGCTTGCCACGACAGATCCGCAGAAACTCCCGGTCACTGTCTTGTCGCGATGTCTCCAGTTCAATTTGACGCGTTTAACACCGCGACTTATTCAGGATCGCCTTGAGTACATTTGCAAGGCAGAGGGGATCGAAGCAGAAAGCTCGTCGCTCGCGATGATCGCCCGGGCGGCGGACGGAAGCATGCGCGATGCGCTAAGTCTGCTTGATCAGGCTATTGCGTACTGCGGCGGCAAAGTCGAGCAAGCGTCTGTTGCGGTCATGCTGGGAACTATCGATAGAGAGCACGTGTCCCGGCTTATCGAGTTACTTGCTTCCGGCGATGCTGCCGGCATCATCGCGGCGCTGGAAGAGATTGACACCCAGTTCCCGGACTATGCACGGCTGCTGGAAGACCTTGCGCGTGACCTGCAGAAGATCGCAATATGCCAGGTGGTCGGAAGTATTGATGACGACGAGGAACTCAGCAACGAGCACATTGCCGCGCTGGCCGAATCTTTGTCTGCGCCCGATGTTCAGCTTTTCTATCAAACAGCTTTGATTGGACGACGCGACCTGCACCTTGCGCCAGATCCACGGGGCGGGGTGGAAATGACTTTGCTGCGAATGTTGGCGTTTCGTCCGGCACAGGTCGGTCAATCTGGTGGCCCTGCAGCGTCGGGTGGGACGCAAGCTAAGGCGGCGGTAAGAAGTACTCCAGCTGCCAAGCCTTCGCAGGCAAAGGTTAGTGACTCGGCGGACAAAGCAGCCGGCAAAGCCCAGTGGCAGGATCCCGACTGGAAGTCGCTGATGAATGAAATCGGTTTATCCGGGGCGGTGCGATTGCTGGCCGGCAATTGCGCGCTTCTGCGACGTGAAGGCAATACTCTATTTCTGAGTCTGGATCCGCGCTCTGAGTCGATGTTAACGCGGCAACGCAAGGAAGCGCTGGCGACAGCATTGTCAGACCATTTTTCGGAGCCGCTGCTGGTCGATATCAGCATGGGCGAGGCCGCCGCTGAAACGCCCATGCAAGAGGAAACGCGGCTTGCCGACGAGCGCATCGAGGCCGCCAGAGAATTGCTGGAGGCAGATCCAAACGTGCAGGCACTTAAAAACATGTTCGATGCCGAGTTGAAGACTGACTCCATCGAATTGATCAAACCGACGCAAAACGACTAGAGACGGAGTAGGGAATGAAAGGTGGTATCGGCCAGCTGATGAAACAGGCCCAGGATATGCAGGCCAATATGAAGAAAGCACAGGAGGAGATGGCTTCGATAATCGTCGTTGGCGAATCCGGCGCAGGTGCTGTCCGAATTACAATGACTTGTCAGCACCAGGTTCAAGCGGTTGAAATCGATGACGCGATGATTGGTGACGATAAGGAAATGCGCGAGGATCTTATTGTTGCGGCGTTCAACGACGCAATTCGCAAAGTAGAATCGACCGTGCAGGAGAAATACTCTGGCATGGCATCCGGGATGGGTTTGCCGCCCGGACTGAAACTCCCGTTCTGAGTCGCTCCTTCACGTGTCCTACTCACCACTGCTAGTTCGTTTGATCGACGCATTGCGTTGCATGCCCGGTATTGGGCAGAAATCCGCGCAGCGAATCGCTTTTCAGTTATTGGAGCGAGATCGAGAGGGCGCCACAAATCTTTCATCAGCTCTCGCCGACGCGGCGACAGGAATTGGGCATTGCGGTCGCTGCCGGATGTTTACCGAACACGAGTTGTGTTCGATCTGTGCGGCGAGCGGTCGGGACGAGTCGCAACTTTGTGTTGTTGAATCACCCGCCGACGTTATGGCTATTGAAGACGCTACCGGCTTCCGCGGCATGTACTTCGTTCTAATGGGGCATTTGTCGCCGCTGGACGGAATCGGCCCGGAAGAGCTCGGTTTGAGTGATCTTGAGGCACGATTTGCAGAGGGCGCTGCTACCGAAATTATCATCGCAACCAATCCCACCGTCGAAGGTGACGCGACCGCGCACTATCTCTCAGACATGGCAGCCCGGCACAACATTCAGGCATCGCGCATTGCGCACGGCGTTCCTCTTGGAGGGGAGCTCGAGTATGTCGACGGCGGGACGCTATCACACGCATTTTATGGCCGGCGAGTTATTGACTAGGATAAATTATGAGTTCAGCAGACTGCTTATTTTGCAAAATTGTGGCTGGCGATATACCGGCCGAGATTATTTACGAATCTGAATCGGCGATCGCCTTTCGGGATATAAATCCGCAGGCACCGACGCATGTCTTGATAATTCCGCGTCAGCATATTGCGACGATTAACGACCTTGATGACGGTGACGATGCGGCTGTGGGGCAGTTGTTCAAGGCTGCCAAAGTGATTGCGGCCGCAGAAGGGTTTGCGGATGATGGCTACCGGGTCGTAATGAACTGCAATGAGGCAGCGGGGCAGACCGTGTTTCACATTCATCTGCACCTGTTGGGCGGACGGCCCCTGACCTGGCCACCAGGGTGAAACATTTCGCTGCGGCGCGTGAAACCGTTCTTAGATGTTTTTCTCCAGTTTCTCGGTTAGCGCCAGCAAGCGCCGGTACGACTCGTAGCGTCTCTCGCTGATAGCTCCGCTCTCGACCGCCGCTTTGACTGTGCAGCCGGGTTCTCGAAGATGCCGGCAATTTGCGAAACGACAGTCCAGACCTGCTTTGTCGATCTCACGAAACCCCTGAATGACTTGTGGCGCAGATTCCAGCGCAGGCGCGTAGTCGCGAACACCGGGCGAATCGATAATTACACCGCCATTTTGCAGTGAGAGCATCATGGAGTTGACGGTGGTGTGTCGACCCTCGCGCGATTTTTCGGATACTTCTGCGGTGCGTTGTTGCTGGTCGTCACGCAGCGCATTAATGATGCTCGACTTACCAACCCCGGACTGACCAACAATGATCGCCGTTTTGTCGCGGATCAGTTCGTCGAGCTGACTGATGCCATCACCGGTCAGGGCACTGCAGCATACGGTCTGATAGTCGGCGCGCTGGTAGTCCTGCAATACCGCGTCCAGGTCGCTGTCGCTGTCTTCAAGGTCTATCTTGTTGTAGACGACGGCGGAGGGAATTCCCATGTCCTCAGCGGCACAAAGGTAACGATCGACAATGAACCAATCCGGCTTTGGCTCGCCGGCCGCAACAACCAGCAACAATTCAATATTTGCGGCGAGAACTTCGGTTTGGCCTCGCATGTTTGGCCTGCTGAGTGCATTTTCCCGCGCTTCGATCTCGATGATCAGCCAGTCTGACTCGTCCGCTATTGGCTCCGCAACGACGCGATCCCCGCAGACGGGCCTGAGGCGCTTGCCCTTTATCCTTGCATTAACTTCGTCGTCGTTCGCCAGTCGCAGACGCATTCGGCGGCTGTAGGTGGCGGTGACGATGGCCTTCTGTTTTTGCATGAATACAGGATTCCAGTGAATTCGTTGCAGAGTATGCCGCTATGCCCCAAGCCTTGCACTCTCAGGAGAGGTAAACTAGCGCAATATACACAGAGAACTGACCCAAGGATGCGCATGAGCAGTAGCCCAACCAACGCTGATCGTAGTGGTAACTTGATCTGGATTGACCTTGAGATGACTGGTCTTGATACCGCGGCCGATACGATTATCGAAATCGCGATTATCGTTACAGACAGGCACCTCAATGAGCTCGCGGAGGGGCCGGACCTTGCGATTGGCCAGCCGAAGACCGTCATGGATAGCATGGACGAATGGAACACACGGCACCATGGTGAATCGGGTCTCACAGACAGAGTAATCAAGAGTGACGTTACGTTAAGGAAGGCGGAGCTTGCGACGCTGGAATTTCTGTCGCGCTGGGTGGACGCAGGCGTATCGCCGATCTGTGGCAACAGCATTTGCCAGGATCGACGTTTTCTGGCCCGCGAGATGCCCGAGCTGGAGCGTTACTTCCACTATAGAAACCTCGACGTCAGCACACTAAAAATTCTGGCACAGCACTGGGCTCCTGATATTGCATCAGGGTTCAGGAAAGAGTCGTCTCACCGCGCGCTGTCAGACATTCGCGATTCCATCGAGGAGCTGATTTGGTATCGCGAGCAGTTGTTGGATCAATCTCGCCTGCAGAGTGTATGAGCCAAAAGCCCTTTGCCCCGTCGACCGAACGCAACAGCCTGCCTATTCTGGAGGTTGTTCGTCGCGAGTTTGAGCACGCGTCGACCGTATTGGAAATTGGCTCCGGAACGGGTCAGCATGCAGTTTATTTTGGCAATGCGCTGAATCATCTGCATTGGCAAACCAGTGAGTTAATTGAGAATCACGCCGGAATACACGCGTGGCTGGATGAGGCCGGGTTGCCTAACGTTAGTAAACCGATCGAACTTGATGTGATGACCGCGGAGGTATTGCCACAAGACTACGATGCCGTGTTTTCGGCGAATACGGCACACATCATGAGTTATGAGGCAGTCGTGAAGATGTTCTCGCTGGTTGGCAAAGCGCTTCGGGAAGATGGCATTTTTTGTTTATACGGACCGTTCCGGCAGGGCGACAAATTCAATACGCAAAGTAATGCGGACTTTGACAGGTCGCTGCGCGAGCGGAACCCGGAGATGGGTATTCGAGACATAGAGGCGCTCGACAAACTGGGTGAGAGCGGTGGCATGGTGCGCGAGCGCCTGTACGCGATGCCGGCGAACAACTGCCTCGCGGTATGGAGAAAAAGGGCAGCAGGAGTTAGTGATGACAACACATAAAGGCGGATGTCATTGTGGTCGTGTGCGTTTTGAAGTCGACGCGCCGGGAGATATTGAAGCAGACCAGTGCAGTTGCAGCATTTGCCGCAAGTCGGGCTACTTGCACATGATCGTGCCTAAGCAGGATTTTCGTCTCATCGCAGGCGAAGACGACCTGGAGACTTACACATTTAATACCAACGTCGCGCGGCACTATTTTTGCCGGCATTGCGGCATCAAATCTTTCTATGTGCCACGCTCCCACCCAACCGGCATTAGCGTCAATACCAATTGCCTGGAGCCCGAAACGATCTTATCGTTGAAAATAACGCCGTTTGATGGTTCAAACTGGGAGCAGAATGCGCATAAATTGTCGCCTTTAAGCGACTGATTTAGCAGATATTTAACTGGAACGATGGCGAGCCATAATTTATAGTTGCCGCATTGGATAAAAGACATAACGTGATGACAGTGAACCCAAAAAAATTAGCAATTTGCCTGCTATGCCTGATTCCTTTCGCTAATGTCGGCGCGGAGCCCGCTTGGGTCAGTGACCAGTTTGAGGTCATGTTACGCAGCGGCCCAAGTACGAGTAACGCGATAGAGCGCATGTTGCCAAGTGGCACGGGGCTGGAGGTCATTGAGCGTGATGATGAATCTGGCTATTCAAAAGTCCGCACAGCGGCCGGGACTGAAGGTTGGGTGCTTACGCGATACCTTATGGGTGAGGCTAGTGCCCGTGAACAACTGACCAATTTGACAGGTCGTCTGACGAACGCCAATGCGCAGGGTAGTTCGCTGACGTCGCAGCTTGGCTCTATTAAAAGCGAGTACGATTCCGCGACGCGGCAAATCGCAAATCTCGAGCGCGAGAATCAGAAGCTCGAGAAAGAGCTGGCCGAAATCAAACGCACCGCGGCCAATGTTTTGGCTATCAATAACCAGAATCAGGCACTGCGCGAGCAGTTAACGACCGAGGAAATCGATACGGCTACCCTTGAGCAGCAAAACCGCGAACTTTCGAGTCAGACAACACGATATTGGTTTATGAGCGGCGCTCTCGTGTTGGTTGTCGGCATGATTCTCGGAATCTGGCTACCGCGCATTCGTTGGCAACGACGTTCTCGCTACGATCGCTTCTAAACGGCTTCGCCCGCAAGAAACATCCAGGTCTCGATAACGGTATCGGGATTAAGCGACATGCTCTCGATACCCTGGTCGAGCAGCCAACGTGCAAGATCCGGGTGATCTGACGGACCCTGTCCGCAAATTCCAACGTATTTGTTCTGCTTGCGGCAGGCGGTGATGGTCATAGCGAGCAATGCTTTAACCGCATCGTCGCGCTCGTCGAATATGTCGGCGACGAGTGCAGAGTCTCTATCGAGCCCGAGCGCGAGCTGGGTCATATCGTTCGATCCGATGGACATGCCATCGAAATGCTCCAGATACTGATCCGCCAGCAAAGCATTGGTCGGTAGCTCCGACATCATGATTATCTTCAGGTCGTCCTTGCCGCGTTCCAGGCCGTTGTCTGCCAGCAGGCCGATAACCTGCTGAGCCTGCTTGACGGTGCGAACGAACGGGATCATGAGTTGCACATTACGCAAGCCCATTTCGTTGCGAACCTTGAGGATTGCAGCACACTCCAGTTCGAAACAGGGGCGGAAATCTTCTGCAACGTAGCGGCCCGCACCACGAAAGCCAAGCATCGGGTTTTCTTCTTTGGGCTCGTACTTGTCACCACCGATGAGATTAGCGTATTCGTTCGACTTGAAGTCCGACATGCGGACAATTACGGGTTCAGGCGCAAAGGCAGCGGCTATCGTGCTGACACCTTCGGCGAGTTTCTCAACAAAAAATTCCACCGGGTCGCTGTAGCCAGCCATCTGCTCATCAACGGCCGATCGTGTGTTGGTATCGAGCTTGTCGTACTCCAACAGTGCCTGCGGGTGCACGCCGATCATACGATTGATGATGAATTCGAGGCGCGCCAAACCGACTCCATGGTTCGGAATGTTTGCGAAGTCGAATGCACGATCGGGATTGCCGACGTTCATCATTATTTTGACTGGAATGTCGGGCAGAGAGTCCAGTTCGATCACCGATTCCTCGAAATCGAGTCGGCCATCGTAAATGTAGCCCTCGTCGCCCTCAGCGCAACTGACCGTGACATCTACGCCATCGCCAATAATCTCGGTAGCGTTGCCACAACCAACGACTGCGGGTATGCCGAGCTCACGGGCAATAATCGCCGCATGGCAGGTGCGGCCGCCGCGGTTCGTTACGATAGCTGCGGCCCGCTTCATGACCGGCTCCCAATCCGGGTCCGTCATGTCAGAAACGAGCACATCGCCGGCCTGAATTCGGCTCATCTCACTGACATCACGAATAATCTTGGCGGTACCGACGCCTATTTTCTGTCCAATGCTCCGGCCCGTGCAGATGACTTCGGAGTGGGCCTTAAGCGTGAAGCGCTGAATGCTGCGCCCACTGTGGCTCTGGACGGTTTCGGGTCGTGCCTGGAGAATGTAAAGCTTGCCATCATTGCCGTCTTTGCCCCACTCAATGTCCATTGGCCGGCCATAGTGTTTCTCGATTGTTACAGCCATCCGTGAGAGCTCGATGATGTCTTCGTCGGTAATAGAAAAAGTCCGGGTATCCGCCTCGTCCACGTCGACCGTCTGCACCGTCTTCCCTGGTGTTGGATCGTCGTTGTAAATCATCTTTATGGCCTTGTCGCCCAGGTTTTTCCGCAAAATTGGGTGATGACCCGATTCGAGAGCGGGTTTGTAAACATAGAACTCGTCCGGATTGACGGCTCCCTGAACAACTGTCTCGCCGAGACCGTAGGAGGATGTGATAAATACGGCGTCTCTAAATCCAGTCTCGGTATCGAGCGTAAAAATGACGCCGGCGGATCCGACGTCACTACGCACCATCGTCTGAACACCTGCAGACAGTGCGACATGCTCGTGATCAAAACCCTGATGGACGCGGTAAGCGATTGCCCGATCGTTGTAAAGAGACGCGAAAACCTGATGAAGTGCGTTGACGAGATGGTCGAGACCGCGAACGTTGAGAAAGGTCTCTTGCTGCCCCGCAAAGGATGCCTCAGGCAAATCTTCCGCCGTGGCAGACGAGCGCACAGCGACCGCAATATCCTGGCCGCCCGACATCTCGTCCCATGCGGCTTTGATGTCTTTAAGCAAGCGCTCGGGAAGGGGTGTTTCAAGAACCCAGTCGCGGATCTGCTTTCCAGCGCTCGTCAGCGCATTTATGTTGTCGATGTCGAGATCAACAAGTACATCTGAGATGCGTTGGTCAAGCCCATCGGTCCCAAGGAAGTCCTTGAAGGCGGCCGAAGTGGTTGCGAAACCACCCGGGACAGTAACGCCCAGACCGCTTAGGTTGCTGATCATTTCTCCGAGTGAGGCGTTCTTGCCGCCCACCGTCTCAATATCATTCATGCCAAGCTCAGCGAGCTTGATGACATATGGCTTCAATGGATGCTCCCTTGTGTTCCCGCGCAGGAAATGGACAATCGATTTCGAATGACGTTAGTTCAGTGATGGTAGTCATCGCTGCAAATTCGGAATTTTCATCTATGAACGAACGCACTGTATTCTTTCTGTCTGATCAGACCGGTGTCACTGCGGAAACGCTCGGACACAGCCTGTTAACGCAGTTTGACGGTCGGGACTTTCGGCATGTGACTGTGCCATTTATAGATTCCGATGACAAGGCACTCGAAGCGGTGCACAAGATCGATGATGCGGCTGGCAAAGACGCGCTCAAACCGTTGGTATTTTCCACGCTCGTGCAACCCGAATTTCGCAAGATTTTGAAGCAGGCGAAGGGGCTGCACCTGGACATATTCGACGTCTTTCTCGATCCCCTTGAGGCGGAATTGAAGCAAAAACCTACGTATGAATCCGGTCGCGCACATGGTATGAGCGACATCAACGCTTACATGAAACGCATTGAAGCGACCAATTTTGCGCTGGCTAACGATGATGGCGGTGCCAGCCGAAATTACGAAATGGCGGACGTCATTCTGATCGGTGTTTCGCGGTCGGGAAAAACACCAACCTGCCTGTATCTTGCTTTGCAGTACGGCGTTTATGCAGCCAACTACCCATTAACTGACGAAGACTTCGAATCGGGCAAGTTGCCTGACCTTCTAGTCCAGCAAAAGCACAAGCTTTACGGTCTGTCGATCACGCCCGAGCGACTGCGCCAAATTCGAAAGGAACGGCGCTCCATGGGTAAATACTCGTCGGCGCAGCAAGTCAGCTACGAAATACGCGAGGCCAATAAGCTCTTCAAGCGCTACGGAATTCCGAATGTCGATACGACTGAGTTCTCGATAGAAGAAATTGCCAGTCAGATTCTCGATAGTACCGGCGTTGAGCGACGTGTTCGACCCTGAATAAGATCCAGAATTCGGCATTTTCGGAACGTAAATTGCACGCCTTGGGCAGCATAATCGCTGTGCTATATTGTTGCTATGTTGCTCGATTGCCGATTAGTACCGCAGACCATAATCAAGCCGAAGAGTTTTGTCGGCCTGATGTCTTTGTATGAGAGCAATTATCTGCGTTTGTTGCGGTTGATTCCCGAACTCGATCGACTGGATGGCTGTTACCGGTCGCGGGTTGCGGGTGACTGTGATCTCTGTGTCGAGATTATTGAAAGATGCCGTTACACGGTGACACTGTCGCTGACGTACTTTTTTGAGGATGAGAATGGTCGAATCGCGGATCCCGACGTGACGGTCAGAGCCTATCTCGACGGACAATTGGCTGAATCAATGAATCTATCGGGTCAACACCGGCATGCAGAGCTGCGACGTCTTGCCAGGGAACATCGTCTTGAACTCAATGAACGATGGCAACGCAACATCCTTTTGAACAAGTGGCTGGAGTATCTGACAGACCAGGGGCACCTGATCCTCGAGCGTTAAGCGCATAGCAGCTCCTGAAAGCGCAGGGCAGATCCCAAAACTGTCGACTCAGTCAGGGAACCTTCATTCGCCAATTGCCATCATTCGTAATCATCTATTTTGCCTGTGCGCTTTTGTGCAGGGATTATGTAAAGAGGCTTGGCAGTGACGAGTTTGACGGCCATTTTTGGAGGTGCGCAGGAAAAGCCAGCGGAGGACAGCGACAAGCTCCTGAACCTCTACTGGAATCGTGCCGAACTCAAAAAGGAGTTCGCGACCCTGCGCAGTGAACAGTTTCGCTTGAAGGACTGTATCAAGAGTCAAGAAGGCGCAACTGCGCGCATCCAACAAAAACTCGATCATCTTGAACAACTGTTACTTGACCCGGAGTGGGTCTACAACGTCGTAACCTATTATCAGCTGCAGGCGTTAAACTTGCGCTGCAAATCGAAACTCGAGAAATTCGCAGAACAACTCAAGCAACAGCGCGAACAAAAGCAGAATAAGCGGCAATTGGCTGACTGGAACGAAAGGCGAGCCGAAGAATCCGCTGCAATCGAAACGCAGATTGGTGACAAGCGCATGCAAGTGCAAACGCTCGAAGATCAGCTGCAGTTTGAGCGGCACCGTCTGGTTTCGATGAGCGGACTTATCAGAATTTTTCGCCGTCGTTCAGTCATGAAAACCCTCGACAAGCTTGCTGAGACTATTGATCGCACTCAGTTGGAAGAGGAGCAGTTGTTGCTGCGCTATGACGAAGTTCAGAAGCGTCAAACCCCGGAGACGCAGGGCCTCGATATACCGACAAAGCGACTGATAAACTGCATGATCCTCGCCTTCGCCCAGCAGCTATACCTTCACTTCGAACCTGACGGTATCGCAGGTATGGCCAAAGAATCCGGAGAGAAAAGCGTTGGTGCGATCAACTATGGCGGCAAAAAGGACTGCGACAGGCTAGTCGCGCGAGTTCACAAGCGTGCGCAGTCATTACAGAAAGAATCGGATTTTGCAGATGTTCTGCGGCAACGAGCCCATCTGATCGCCGAAAAGGCACTGTATCGCAACGATGATGATGCTGTGCCAGCTTCAAGTAGCGTTGCGATCCTGTTCGCCATCAGCGAGAAAGGCGCCGTCGAGACGTCAGGCGCAGATCTTCTTGGGGAAAACTACTGGGGTCTCGCTGGTATTCTTAGCCGCTAGATATCGGTTCGGAACATCTCTCTGCGAAAGAGCGGCAAACTGACAGTCGAATCACCTGATGAGCGGGTGGTGATTTCCTCAGACCCCGAAGTCTCAACTGGCTTCCTGGCCTCGGGTTTGATTTCTTCATACTTGGTGAAGACCGACGCAGGCAAAGATTCACTTGTTTCAACTGGCTTCGATGCAGACTTGGTATCGTCTCTCTCGCCAATTCGGTGTATCGGTGCGTTCGTCTTCTCGATCAGGTTCGGCGAGGCGGCCTCAACGGCTGCTGTTGGCACAGTATTGGAATCTTGGTCAGATGTGCCTGTAATACCGTTGGAGGCGAGAGCAGGGAGACACCAGGCGCCTACCACTAGCAATGCGGCAACCCCCGCGCATTTTGAAACAGCGTGTGTCTGGTTTGACGTCACGAGCTCTCCAATGTGGTCATCAGCTTGGTGTTGTAGTGGAGTATAACACCAACATACCGACTTGCAAGTTCAGTTCAGGGCATCGCCTGCGCTGTGCGTTCCGGCACGGCTTCAATCTCCCGAAGTAAGGCCAAGTCTGTAACAATCCCTGCCGCCTGGTCAAGCTGAATGTCCGGTCGATCGTCTTCCTCCAGATCTTCCAGACTGTCTACTGGTTCCAGCGAGAGCGCCGCGCGCCGTTCGTTTTCGAGTTCCAGTGCTCGCTCCATCTGTAATTCTCGCTCAGCCCGGCGGGACTCGATGTTCAAAGAAACAGACTTTCGGGACCGTGTTTCGCGGTCATCCTCAATGAACTGAGTGAGATAGTTGAAGTTCGGATCCTCTTTCGAGCGCTCAGTGTAATTCGCGGTCAACGATTGAATGGTATTTTCCAGTGGTTGTCCTGCCCGGAATCGGGTCGTTGCAATCGTGTCCCAGGGTAGGGCGCTGTCCCGAACACTTTCGCCGACCGATTCTGAGTCGATTGCCGAGGGCAGTCTGATGTCGGGCTCGACGCCTCGATGTTGTGTGCTTTCACCGGTGACTCGATAGTATTTGCCTATCGTAAGCGTGAGTTGGCCAAAGCTTTCGTCGTCTTCGGGTTGCAAGTACTGGTCCAGGGAGTACAGATTTTGCACAGTCCCCTTACCAAACGTTTCCTGTCCAATGATGACGCCGCGCGCATAGTCCTGAACGGCCGCTGCGAAAATCTCTGATGCGGACGCGCTGAATCGGTTGACGAGAACAGCCAATGGGCCGTTATAGGCGACGCGCGGAACCGGATCGGGGTCGTCGAGTCGGCTAATACGTGCGTTAGCGTTTCGTAACTGAACCACCGGCCCGTTGTCGATGAAAAGTCCTGAAAGTGCAGTGGCCTCCGTGAGATGACCGCCGCCATTATTGCGCAAATCGATAATCAGCCCATCGATTCCCTTTGCCTCAAGCTCGCCGATGAGCCGTTTTACGTCCTTGGTTGTGCTGGCGTAGTCTTTATCGCCGTTAGTCAGTGCCCGGTAGTCACGGTAGAAGCTGGGCACATCAATTACGCCGATCGACCAGTCACGGCCGTCACGGGGAATGGTGACAATCTCGCTCTTGGCGGCTTGCTCTTCAAGACGCACCTGGCCGCGATCAAGCTGCAGAACCCTCTCGCTATTGCCGGGGAGCGTACCGGCCGGGATGATATGTAATCGAACAACCGTGTTGGCTTTGCCGCGAATCAAGTCGACGACGTCGTCAAGTCGCCAGCCGATGACATCGACCATCTCTCCGTCCGCGCCTTGCGCGACTCCGATGATCTTGTCGTTGGGTTCGAGCGTACCGTCAATCGAAGCAGGCCCCCCGGGAATGATGTTGACGATGTGCACATAGTCGTCTTCGGTCTGCAGTGACGCGCCGATGCCGACATACGACAGGCTCATCATAATGCGATATTCCTCGGAGTTTCTCGGTGATAAATAACTCGAATGTGGATCCAGCGTGTGTGCGAATGCGTTCATAAACGTTTCGAACACGTCGTCGCTCTTCAGCTGATCCATTCGCTTCAGGTAGCGCGCGTAACGCTTTTTGAGAACTTCGCGAGAATCTTCCCAGGGCTTATCGGCCAGCGCCAGATTCAGGACGTCATTCTTGACCCGCATACGCCATATTTCGTCGAGTTCAGCAGATGTTTTTGCCCAGGGAGTCTCGCTGCGATCGAATTGGTACTCCTCTTCGACCGTCAGGTCGGGTTGTTCTTCGAGCAGCGTCAGAGCAAATTGGAATCGTTCCCTCACCCGCGTTCGATAAATTGAGAACATGTCGAATACCGGATCAAGCGGCTTGTTTCGAACGATGTCATCAAGTTGGTGCCGATACTGTTCGAAGAATTCGATATCGCTGGCGAGCAAGTAAACGTGATTGCGATCGATTGACTCGATGTAACGATCCATTACGCGTGAAGACAGGTCATCGTCTACCGCGATGTGGAGATAATGAGATTTTTGAACGAACTGTGTGACCAGTTGGCCGATATCTTCATGGCGAGATTCAGGTGCCAATGCTTCGTCTACATGGACCTTGGGCGTGCTTGCTACGCTTTGTGACGCCAACAGCGCCGCTGCAAGGCCGGCCAGCCAGTGAATACGACGGTTCTCAACAGCTTTCAAATTTATCTCCAATCATTACGAAACAGTTTTGTAGCAACATTAATTCGGCTAGGCTAGATGCCTGGCGCGCTCTGATCAAGGGCGTATTTAGCATTAATGACCAGCTTTTCGTGCTGGAAAATATACCATTTTGGAAACTTTATCATGCGTCCACTAGCTGCAGTCACCGGCATACTACTGGGATCCTGTGCTGCAATCTCAATTAGTCTTGCGGCTGTCCTTTTCGTATTCCTCGTCCTGGGCGATGACTACCCGCGATTGCAGCATGAATTCAGACCGTTATCGCAAAGCATGCTTATCTTCCTGAGTATGACCATCATTACCGCCGCGAGTTTCTATGCATTGCTCAAAAATCATCGGGCGCGATATTGGGCTCTTGGGGGAATGTGGTTGGGTCTTGGCGCGACAGTCTGGTATTACTGGCCCTAATCGAAGAGCTTCAACGGCTTTTCGCTGCGATCATCCAAATTTCGAGTTTCGCGGCGTTGGCGCATTCTTGATTGCAGTTCATCCCGCCGCCCCTTTAGCCATTTCTCCCGACTTGCCTTTGTGCCATGCCCGTTATCAGAACGCAGTTGATCGCGGAAACTACAAAAATCACTGTAGGCCTCTATTTCGAACTCGAGTTCCTGGATAAGCAGTTCGATCATTATGGCGTCATCCAGAAAGCCAACGCCGGGGATGTGATCGGGGATCAGGTCTTCGGGCTCTGTGAAATAGGCGAGGGCGTTCAATACGCGCGTAGCCTCCTGGTGAGGCAGCCGCCATTCGAGGTCGGTTAGCATGCCGATCAGAAAGCGCAGTTTCTGAATTCGTTCGAGGATGAATCCTGGCGTGCTCGTGGCGAGAATAACTTGCAGTTGTTCTTCCGCGGCGGCAACTATGTCCTCCGGCGGCACGCGCGAAGCCGTCTTGCGAGCCTCACGCATGATGAGACGAAAGTGCTTGAGATCATCGTCGTCAAGTTCAAAAGATACTCGAAGACCCATTGATTTGCCTCGAAAAAGCTGTGCGATCGTTGCAGTTTACCGCAAGCGGTGGCCGCTTTATTTGAAGCGTTTGTCCCAATGCTTGGAGCGGTCAAACTGACCTGTATTGTAGGGATCGAGGCCTTCCGTTTCTTCGGTGTCGATGATGGAATCATCAATAATCTTGAGTGTTTCGTGTGTTCCGGTGTCCTCGCGGACGTACTTGTTGCGAATAAGTACATTCTTGCCAGGCCCATTGTCCTCGATCCGCCCTTCAGTATGCGGATTCAGTTCAACAAACTCGGGCTGACGTCTTGGCACGGCCTGCTTCGGCGTGGATCGCTTCGGCGTAGATCGCTTCGGCTGGGTCTTATGGCTACCGGTTTGGCGCAGCTTTACCGCTGCCTGAACCAGATTCGGGCGCTCTGGCTCTTTCTTGAACGGTATCTTGGATGTAATCCATTTGGTGAGGCGATCAATCATCGGTGTTTTTGCGTCTGATGGCTGTGAAGTGGATAGGTGACGAATACAAGACTCTCCTGAGGACAGCATGCATCATTGTTAAGATATTTTCTATCTTAAGGGGCCAATAGACTGTTGTTAAAGAGGAAAATGTGATCTGCGTCACACAATCGTCAGATAGCGCCGGATCAGGATTTGGCGGGAGTGACGCGGTGCCAGGCGAAGAACGTCAGCCGAAGCAGTTGCCATGCCAGATACGGCGACAAGACAAAAAACCACGAGATAAGATCTCCGCCCCTGATTTTTGCGCTGAGCGCGGCGAAGAAATCGCTATATCCTTGTCCACCGTACTCACCGAGTACGATTTGCCCGACCCAATAGATGGCGATGGGCATGAGAACAAATCCCGTGAATAGAAGGCCTGTAAATAACGCCACTTCTTTCAAAATGCGCTGTTTGCGAAGAGGTTGACTCACGATGGATCTCTGCGATGCCGGAACGATATCGTTGCTCACGAATCCGCAAAGATCAAGCGCTCAACGTCGATGCCGTTTTCGGTGAACGAGAACGCCCATGTGCAGGCATGCTGCGGCAAACAAGAGATAGTGCGGCAATATCCAAAACCAGTCGCTGATGTACAGGGTCGCAAGCAGCGCCGCAATACCGGCGGCGATGTAAAAATAGGGGAGCGCAATATAGAGAACCTTGGGCAGCCAGATGATTCGTGACATCAACATACCGGCGTCGCGGGTCAATTCCTGGGTGTCGCTGAGATGTGTTGGTTTTCTTGCGGTATTTGTGAGCATCATGCTGCGCGTCCCGTCCTTGGGGGTAAGCCAAGAGCATACGGTTTGCGACGGCGCATCGCCGTGATTGTTCTCACAGTCTCAAGAAATTGACGTCGCTAGCTGTCGCGTTTGGGACGTTCTTCGTAGCGGAAATCGGCCGTGCCTATCGTCACGGTATCGCCGTTCGAAAGGAAGTGCTCAGTGATACGTGACGAATTGACGAACACACCGTTCTTACTTCCCCAGTCGATAACGCGTGTCTTGTCGCCATCGGTAACAATGACGGCATGACGCCTGCTCACGAAGGACGCCTTCAACTGGATATCGTTTTGCTCGGTGCGACCAATTGTGAGGCGGTCTTTGAACAGTGGAAAACGCAATTCCTGTCCCTCGACAGAACCGATGAGTACCCGGGTCACACGATCGCGTTCAGTTACGATCGGCTCATCGATGTGTTCGGAGACGCGATCATCGATTTCATGAATAACGTCTTCGATTTCACCGAGTGATTCGACTTGCTGGGTTTTCCTGGCCAATTCCCCGAGAAGGTAGTTAACGGCTTCGCTTTTCGTTTCGAGTTTACTTTCCAGATCGTCATTCAATTGACGCAAATCGCGATTTTCTCGAGTGAGTTGTTCGAGATTGGATTGGCTTGATTCTTCGGACTTGTTCAGCATCTGCTCGAGATCATCGCGATAGCCGCGCGTTTGGACAAGATCGGACGCCAGTTGCTCGGTGACCAATTCATGCTGCGCGACAGTTTCCTGCGCATCACCAAGCTCGAACCGGATCATTCGTATTTCTTTAGCATGGGCGCCTTCGATTTTTTCGATCGCCACGCGGAGTTCTGCGGTGGTGCCGGTTTCAGACTCAATGGATTGCTCGAGCTCGCCGATCTTGTGATTTGCCTTGGCTAGTTCGGCTTCAAGGCGATCATGATTGTCAACAGCGTGACTGGTAATTTCAGTGCGTTCCTGCAATTGCTGTCGTAACTCGTCTGCATAATGTTCCGTCCGCTCGATCTGCGTACGTAGCTCACGTATGAGAATGCGGTTGCTTGCAAGTTGCCCGGCTTGTGCCTCTGGGAATGTGTGCTCGTTGCCGGGCACTTCCTCTGTGCTTTCACCTGCAGATTTCGCGATTTTGTCAATCGATGCCTGCAGCTTTTTGTATTCGCTATTGCGATCGCGGATCTCCGACTTTAGTGCTTTGTTGGACTGATCGCGTTTTTTCAGCAATTGGCTCTTACTGGCGAGCTTCGTTCGGATTGCTTCAAGATCGGAATTTTGCCGGTTGGTTATTTCCTCGCGCGCTTTGTACTCGGTCTCGAGCCCTTTCAATTGTAGACACAGCTGTTCTATGTCGAACTGCAGTCGACCAATAGTCTCCGATCGTGCTTCCAATTCGGACTTAAGTTCAATGGTCGCCGCACTGCTATCGGTGTCGGCTTCTTTCTGAAAACCATGGGTCGATGCAGCAACTTCCGACTGATCGCTGCTGGGTTCTGGCAATAGTTGTCTGAGCGAAAGGGTTTCCAGTTCCGCCGTTGGGTCATCATCATTGATGACTAATTCGTTCATGTTGTTTTTATCATTAGCCATACGGGGATACTACCACGCATACGAATGCTCACAACGACGCGTATACGCCATTCCCCATTACGTAAAATCGCGAACAACGCCGCTACTAGTCGCAGGGGACAGTACGTCCGTCCGCCCACTGGCGCAGGGCTTCAATCTGCTCATGCATCACGACCGAGAGTGGCCTGGTCAGTTCGATTTCATCGAGTACGTGCTGCGTGGCGAGCGTTTCCTTCTTGCTGTGTGCGGCATAAAACGCAGCAACGACGGCTTGCTCAATTTCAGCACCGGAAAACCCCCGTGTTGCCATGGCAAGCGCCTCAACGTCGAATTTACTTAGATCTTGTTGGCGGCTGGTTAAATGAATGGCCACGATCGACGCGCGAATGTTGCTCTCAGGCAGGTCGACAAAAAATATTTCGTCGAATCGTCCTTTGCGCACAAGTTCAGGCGGCAAAGCTGTAATGTCATTGGCAGTCGCCACTACGAACACGTGGCTCTTTTTCTCCGCAAGCCAGGTTAGGAATGTCCCCAATACACGTTGGGTGGTTCCGGTTTCCCCGCCGCGACCGGCAATACCTTTTTCGATTTCGTCTATCCACAAGACGCACGGTGACATGACGTCCGCAGTTGACAATGACTCTCTGAGCTTGCGCTCGGTTTCGCCGTGGTACTTGTCGTAAATCGCGCCAAAATCGAGGCGTAGAAGAGGGACTCCGAAAATTCCGGCTGTCGCTTTCGCCGCCAGGCTCTTACCACAGCCCTGTATCCCCAGAAGCAAGATTCCCTTGGGCGCATCGAGGTGAGCGGCGCTGGCATCACCGCGAAAGACGGCCCTTCGCTGCGTAAGCCACTGCTTTAAACGCGTGAGTCCACCGACGTCGCTGAAACCTGCGGTTTCGTATTCAAATTGAAGGGCGCCGCCGCTATTCAGGAGTTCGTACTTCGCCTGCATGACGCCGGGGAGATCACTCTTGGTGATCGCGCCGTCTAAATAGATCGCGTTTCTGGCGAGCTGCGTTGTGTCGCTGTAGGTCAGTCCGGCGAGGTTTCGAATAAGCAGTTCGTACGCTTTTGAGTCAGCTTGTACACGTGAGCCAGGATGCTCGCGAGCCCATTCATCAGCGACACTCTGGATAATTTTACGTCGCTCACTTTCACTGGGTAGCGCCATCTCGAAACGAGCGCTGAATGGTTCGAGTTCATCGGGCAGCTTTACGGTGTGACTGATGAGGACAATCTGCCTCGGTATTTCGCGGTAGCGAATGCAGATGTCCTTTAGCAAGCGAATGTGCAATGGGTTTTCGAGGAACGGATGGAAATCCAGCAGGACGTAAATTCCCGGTTTGGATACCGCCCGGATATGCTTGAGCACTTCCGTTGGTTCAGAGTTTAGTGGCTGTGGCTCCAGGGCAATATCGAGCCGCTGCAGTCCGTCGGTAACAGTCCAGCGAAATAATGGTTGATAGCTGGAGATTGCTCCGGAGATCGTGATGGACTGCAACATCTCGAGCATGCGCGCTTCTTCCCGTGATTCTATGATGACGATCGGGGTTCGCGAACGCAGAATTACTTCAAGATCGTGACGTCGGTCCATTTGGCGGTTTACGTGTTCCGGTTGACAGGGACGATATTATGACAGCCGGGGAGCTTATCGATGTGCAGTGTGTCCGGTTTATCGCCAGCAAGCTGTTCAACAATGTCGATTAGCATGGCCAGGTCGACGTCTTTGTCAGCGTGCCTGAGAGCACGAGCCACATCGTCCAGGCTTGCCACGCCATCCGTTTTCTCTTTGATCTCAACGTTCAATGCGTCGAATAGCGTCACGGCCAATGCGGTCGCCGCACCGGACGACACCGGCAGGCAAAGATCCGTAGCTGAGCTTGCCCATTCGGCTGTATCGGCCCTGGCGACGGCAAAACGTTCGTCGGAGATCGTCCCGCTGCGGTGCAGAATCTCCAGGCTGTAGAATTCGGCGAGCCCTTCCACGATCCAGTCATAGCCATCATCAGCGGAGAGGCGCAGAAGTAAATGCATAACTTCGTGTAACAGGGTGCTGGTCGCGTTTTCGCTAATGAGCGGCCGTGAGGAATGCACGAACATTGACTGTGGCGCCGACAGACCTCCGCGCCACATTGGGTCGCCGGCACTAACGATCGTGAGTCGAGGTGGCATCTCCGGAAAAAGCCTGGAGACTTCGGGCAATGTCCAGCGCAGCAATGCCAACGTATCCATTCGCCGCACGTTATTGTCGACCGGGCCGGCTATAGCAACACGGACACCAGCAATATTTTCGCGGCGCACCCCCAAGTCTCCCATCACGATCCAGCCGTTCGGCTGGTCAAACCGTCTCGCAGGGTTATCGATTGTGAATTGATTGTTCTCGCCGTAATACTGAGTGACGACAGACCACCCGCTGGGGATGGCAAACCTCATTTGCGTCTCACTCGTCGCGCCTTTGCGCGTTCGGGTCGATACCCGCGGGATAATGTCTTCAGCACGGAACAAGCCCCACTGCGTGTCCAGCCAGGCGTCGTATCCGTTTTCATTCCGTCTGTGTGGCACTGAAATCTGCCAGCTGATTGCCCCACCATTTGCGGGCGGTCGCCAGCTCACGGCATCGGCTCGGACATCAAGCGCACCATCGGCTTTGAAGCCGGATGTTCGCGAATCCGCTCGCATCGTCATTTCAAGGAGCAGCGAACTGGATTGATTCAGGGTTAGCGTGACCTCGACCGTCTTTTTTGCCGGATTTGGTCGAACTTCGTAGCTAATGCCATAGGTCTGTGGGCCAAGTGCGAGCGTAGATTGAGCCATTTGCTCGCCACAGCTCACGGAACATGCAAGACACACGAATATGGCCGCCCGCGCTGTTTTTGCGAGCGTATCGCTACCGTTTCGAACTCTTAAACTTGAGATGCAGGTCATACGAATCTGTGGCCTCAAAATGTATTCTTGGGTGTCAAGCGCTGATACAAACTGACGTACATGATATCCCAGTCCGCCCAGATAGTTCGCCACCTTGCCCTGATTGCCGTTATAGCAGGTGCAGCTGCTGCGTGTTCGTCACAGCCGTCTGCAGCCCCGGCAGCAAAAACGGATCTGCAAGTCGTTGTCCAGCCGAGTACGACAACCCCGATTGGCGAACGCGCTGCGGCTGTTGCTCTGGGACAGCTTGGCGTGCCGTACCGATACGGTGGC
>RCNB010000482.1_pt1 | contig 27190 bp, 28 predicted proteins | sample 2041321 | NCBI WGS metagenome assembly RCNB01 (sample SAMN09708232, study PRJNA481090) | Marine sediment metagenome, whole genome shotgun sequencing project. | reverse complement strand
TGGAAAAATTCCTTTTCACCCAAGGCCTGCATCTCGATGGTTTTGCCCAAGGGATCCTCATCGCCGAAATATTTTTTGGCAAGGGATTGGGTCATGACCATCATATTAGGATCCTTGAGGGAAGTTTCAGGATTACCCTTGAGGAGAGGGAAACTGAAGACATCAAAAAAAGAGGATTCAGCACAGAAGGCCTCGGTTTCCTTGAAGGCGGTATCCCGGTATTTTATGATCACATCGCCCAGAGGGCCTGAGATCTGGGTTATGGCCTCGACTTGCGGGTATTTTTCCCGGATGGTCTGGGCCAGGATGAAGGGTGTCCCCAGCTGATGGATCCGGGAATCCCCCTTGTTTGACCAATCGGCCTTAATCCGGTAAGTCCTATCGGTCTTTTCATGAAACCTGTCATAGCTCATCTCGTTAGTAATATAGAGAAATATCAGGACACTAGCCGCTATCCCTACAGCTAGGCCAAGAATATTGATAAAAGCATATCCCTTATGTTTGAGCAGATTTCTAATGGAAACCTTAAGATAGTTTTTTATCATGATTTCCTCCAATAGAAACACAATATTTTGAAGTAGCCAAATCCCATGCGATGATCATACCAGAATACACCTGATTCGTTCTATACAAAACAGTCACATATTGTTATAGACGGTAATTATGGTGGAAAGGTTGGCCTCTGGGTAACAGACCTGTGAAAAGACAAGGAAAAGACTACTTCATGCAAACTGTGCTAGTTCGTGTATTAGAGGAGCTATGCTTATTTGTCTAAGAAAAGTTCTAAGTTCGGTACCTAGAGGGACCCCACTCATCTTCTTCATTTTCAATGGATTAGCTTGGACTGATTTCCTTGCGTCACAGATACGTCACAGACTTTACCCGCTTCCCTACTACTCAATAGGTCAACAGCGGCCCTTTTCCTTTCATCACTTGAGTGAGTGTATCGCTGAGTGACCATGATTGAATGGTGTCCGAGCAGCTCTTTGACAGTCTCAATGTCTATACTCCTCTCCACTAAACGGCTTGCGAAGGTGTGTCTTAAATCGTGAAATCGAAGGTTGTTGATTCCAGCTCTCCTACATGCTCCATTGAAACCCGTTTTCATGTCCAAGTAGGGCTTTCCTGTCTCTGGATTGAAAAACACAAAGGGGCTCTGACCTCTCCCGCTCTTTAGTCTGTAAAGCTCATTGAACAGAACGTCATTCAATGGTATGAACCGCACTTTTCCGCTCTTCGTCCTCTCGACTTTGATTCTCCTGGCTTTGAAGTCAACCTGATTCCACTCGAGATTGAGAATCTCAGATCTTCTCCTCGGCTGTGAATTTACGGCGGGTTTTGCGTTTAATGTCCCGGACTATGGATTCTGGTGAGGCTTTTGTTTTGACACTCATAGATATCTCCTTGCTTGGTTTTATTATACGCAATCCATAGCTTAGAAAATATCATGCGGTGTCCAAATCTTGCTGACGTCAAATAGTGTCAAACCCACTCTGAGTTTTATTATTTGACTGAAAGAATGCCAAGATCTTGGATATCTTCGATGGTTATTCTCTTCTCCAGCATATTATTCTGAAAGTTACTATCTCTGTATTGCTCCCAATCATCAACAAAAGCTCGAAAGATATAATCCCCTCCTGGCAAAGAGTTGCTGCCATCTAAGGAAAAAGAAAAAGTGCGTGATTTGTCCGGTTCTATTTCAATCAGGTCCCTACGAATATTTTTGAATATCATCCACTCTGTATCTTCTTGTCTTTTATACATGAGACCAAGCCTTATATTAACCTCAGGAATATTAGGCCTAATCATTTCTGGGGATGCATCACCATAATTCCTCACGATAAGGTTAATAGTCTGTTTCTTTCCCTCGACTAACGGAAACTGAGGCTGAATACTTTCTATTCCTAAATCTGCATCATATATAGAAGTGTTTCCAAATCTAACTCTATTTGAATAGCGATTGCGGAAATTGACGGAAATCTCGCCCCAGTTTTCAATGGTAATGGGGATAAGCAATTGCGCTTGTTCTCTGGTTGGAGTACCTACAATTTCTATCAGCATTGATCCACTTCCTCCACCAGAAGGAAAATAAATAAGACTAGCACCTGTGATTACATCCAAATCTTCCCCTTTAATAGTAACAATGGTTCCCTTCGGACCTAGTTGAGGAGAAATGGAGTTTATAGTAGGACCGATGATCACTCTAAAATCTTCTTCGCTCAAAGCAATCCCTCCATCGGTGCGTATCTCAATCTTACCTGTAGATGCACCCTCAGGAACAACAACCTCCAAAGTGTTGCCAGAGGTTTTTTTTATTTCTGTCTCAACACCATTGAATTTAACTCGAGGATTTCTTTCTAAGTCAATACTTGTCCCGCTGATCCAAGCCTGAATTCCTGCATAACCAGATTTAGGACTGAAACCGGTAATCCTTGGGAGAACTTGGAAAGATGTTTCACTGGTTGTGCTAAATTGTATGCTTCCAACAATAGTTTTTACACTCAGAGGACCGCTCATGGCTTCATCCGGGACTTTTACCCGGATCTCATTTTCACTGATCCAAGTCACATCCACCAGTTTTTCACCACTTTCTGATCTATCAGTTGCAAAAGCCACTGCTGTACGTTCTTCTACCGAAAAATTGGCAAAATAGGTTCCCTCGATAGTTATTGTACTTTTAACCGGTGCCGCTTGAGGAGAAATCTTAGTGATTGCAGGAGGGCCGAAGATGATAATATTATCCTTACTCCGTCCGGTTACACCATAACCGGAGACTGAAATCGGACCAGTGGTTGCTCCTTCAGGCACAACTGCTGACAGGGTATATTCCCTCCAATTCTTTTTTCCTATATTATCAATAGCCCCTTCCATTTCATTGAACTTAATACGTAAAGAAACGGGATGTACTGGATCCTTAAGGTCTTTTCCTGTTTCAATTTCCAGCAGGATTTTCTGCCCCCAAGCAGCCCGTTCAGGGAAACTCTTCAGCAAGATAGGGGAAGGTTCAATTGAGATTTCTTTTTCCATTCTATTATTCTGGACATCTTTATCATTAAGCTGGGCGTGTTCATCGACGAAACCACGAATCAGGTAATCGCCTGATGGTAAAGATCTACTGGCATCTTTTTGAAAAGAATAGGTCTGGGTCTTTCCCGGTTCTATATCTATCATTCCTGTATGGGGAAATTGGAACTGCTCCCAGTCACTATCTCCTGGTCTTTTGTACCAGAGTCCGACCCTTATGGATATTGGCATGACATCAGGAATGACCTTTTCCGGAGACGCGTCCCCAGAATTTCTCACCACCATGGAGAAAGATTGCTTTTCTCCTTCGACCAATGGATCTTGGTAACTGATACTCTCTATCTCTAAATCCGCAGTTGGACTATAAGAATAAACGGTGATTGTAACCTCAGAACCATGAGGTACGTGTGTTTCGGCTTCAGGTGACTGGAATACCACCTTGTCTTCCTGACCTTGATACTCCTTTTTATAAGATGTCTCGAATTCCACTCTGGGCAGATAACCACTCTCTTCAACAATCTCTTCAGCCTCTATCTGGGGTTTGCCGACAACACTCGGGACCAAAGTCGGAGGGTTATAAACTGTAATAGTAATACTTGTGCCTTGATAGTTTTCTCTATCAGCCTCGGGTCTCTGCAATACCACCTTTCCTTCCTGTCCTTGAAACTTCTCCAAATAAGATGAAAAGTAATTCACCTCGGGCAGATATCCGGTCTCATTAATAATCTCCTCAGCCTCTATCTGGGATTTGCCGATCATATTTGGAATTGAAGGGGGGCTATAAACCATAATGTTGACCTCTAAACCATGAGGTGCTTGTGTTTCGGCTTCAGGTGACTGGAATACCACCTTGTCTTCCTGACCTTGATACTCTTTATTATAAGTTGAATAGATTTGCACTTTAGGCAGAAAACCTCTTTTTTCAATATCGTATTCAGCCTTTTGCTGAGAGAGGCCGACAACCCCGGGGATGGAAGGGTTATAAACCGTAATGGTAATACTTGAACCTTGATATCTTTCTGGCCCAGCTGCTGGCCTCTGTGATACCACCACCTTGCCTTCCTGACCCTGATACTCTTCCAAAAAACCTGTAAAGTATTCAACCTCGGGCAGAAAACCGGTCTTTTTAATAATCTCCTCAGCCTTTTGCTGGGATTTACCGATCACATTTGGAACTGGAGGGTGGATATAAACTGTAATGATGACCTCTGATCCTTGTGGTTTTTTTATTCCGGCTTCTGGTGACTGCTCTGCAACCTTGTCATCATAAGTCCGGTAATCTCTATTATAAGTTGTATGAAATTCCACTTTAGATAGAAAGCCACTCTTTTCAATACGCTCTTCAGCCACTTCCTGGAGTTCACCGACTAAATTTGGGACTGGAATTGTAGAGGGATTATAAACCGTGATTTTTACCTCTGATCCTTTAGGAGATTGTTTTCCTGCCTCTGGTGACTGACTTACTACCCTACTCTCTTGTCCTTGATACTCCCTTTTATAAGAAGTGTAAGATGCCACTTTATTAACAAAACCACTCTTCGAAATAATTTCTTCAGCTTCACTCACGTCCATACCGATGACATTCGGCACAAAAGGCATTAGCGTATACACAGGAAGGACAATAACATGAATATCTGTTTTGACATGCTTTACATCTACTACTTCCTGAGCTGCTTCTTTTAAGTTTTTAATGATTATTTTTTCATCCTGTTGACTTTTTATCTGACCGGATAGAGTGACATCATTCTTATTAGCAAGGATTTTTATCGTACTATTCTCTGAAATATTCGATTGAATCGTCTTTTCATCTATCAGATTCTTCTCAATTATCCTGCGAATAAGATGATCTTTTATCTCATAAGCGAGTTTAAAATCCTTGCGTTTAGTTGCGAGGCTGATTTTTATCAATTTAGAGAGGAGATCATATTTCTGCTGTTTATCAACCTCGCTCTCTTTTATAAGAACTTCCCCTTCTCCTCTCTCAATCACCATAGCACTGACGTTGGTAACTTGTACCTGTCCCTCTGCTCCTGTGAACTTCACGGCAACAGTTCCAGGGAGAGGTTGGTTGTACGTGAAACGAATGGACTTCTTTAACCCTTTCGGCATCAGAGAATGGCCTATAACCCGTCCGTTGTAGATCCAATCTGCCTTTAAGTCAGAACGAATCATATTGTATCTGACTGTGACTTCTTTTATAGACGACCCTTTTCCAAAAGAATGGAAGGCTAATACTTTACTGACATTTAATACAGCGCCGCTGCGGTAAAATCTCTTATGGTCTTGCTCAATATTTTTTGCCTGTGCGTCACTTATGGCTGGTAGTATCAACAATCCTAGCAGCACAAAAATTGATATCCGAAAGAAACGGCGACCTTTGATATCTGGCTGATACATGTGTACCTCCTCCTGAGTCTTGCGTCTTAAGATAAAAGACTTGCAATTAATTTATCATCAAAAATGATGACCGTCAATGAAGTGTGGGACTGAACAAGATCGTTTAGACACGAAGATGTACTGTGGTTCACGGAAAAAGGCACCTATATGTGCATGGAGCGGGTAACATGGCCGCCGGTACTTGAGAGAGGAGATGTCAAGGCAGGCCATCGATGTGTACAGATATTATGTTTCCCTGTATCCCGCATACGGCTCAGGATATCTGGCACTGGCCGAAGCCTATATTCTCGCCAAAAATCAAGATAGTGCACTAGAGAATCTCAGGAAATGCTTGCAGCTCGACCCTGAAAACTCCAGGGCGAAAAAACTGCTTGAAGATCTTCAGAAGAAGCAGTAATTTGATTTTCCGGTATAATATATAGGTTTATGCACTTATATAATTATTTCTACGCCATTCTCAAAAATTCTCTCTATTTTGTCTTGATTTGTGCATCCAATAAAAAAGAGAGCAATAGAGAGACTTAAAGACATGATTTTCAGGTAACGATTCATTTTTCCCCCTCAGTTCATATTTCCCTCAAGTTAAGGTGCTTTGATTTATAGCACAAAGGAAAATTTGGTTCAAATGAGAGAGAACAAACTTTTCCCTCCGCACCAAATCGGTGACGTATAGGTGGCAGAAATTGATTAAAACTGCCTACTTTGGCCTAACGGTGAGAAAATAGCATATGTTTAAACCAAGATAAAAACCAGGGCAAATGTGGTTTGATAAGGGTAGCAGCGCTACGGGGATTCGAACCCCGGTCTGATGGCTGAGAACCACCTGTCCCTGTCTAATTCATTTTTATCATAATATAGACCTCTCCCCACGTCACAAATACGTCACAAAAATTGCCTAAACCTGCCTAATTATGGATACGGTTGCCTAAATGAAAATAAGGACTTTTCAGGGGTAGAGGGTGGATTCGAGACCCCTCACTCATCCACCCTTATTCCCTTATTTTTCAGCCACTTACCTAGTTTTAAGTTTTTAGCCTGAGTCAACTAAACTGAGTCATTTTAAGCGATTTTGTCCACAAATTGTCCACAAATTTTATGGGGGTAGATTTGTCTTTTGAATTTTAGGTCCGTAGTTTCAGCAATTTTACAGATTATCTGTCACACCTGTGGCACATAGGAATAGGTCTAATCTGAAATAGAGCAACGGATTCCTAATCCGTGTGTCGCCAGTTCGAGTCTGGCCAGGGGTGCCAGCTATTCCCGGGGTATCCGCCGGTTTTCGTTTAAGCAACCGTAAGCAAACGTAGGCGATTCTTAGCAAATTCTGTGACACAGGGAGAGGTTTATTTTGACATAAGTTAACCTGATATGTCTCTATAAAAAAATGATTTTGTCCTTGACATACTAATTTTATCAATATAAAGTTCAGTAGTTATATAAATCACCTCATAGGGAGGGGTTATGCTAGGGCTTTCGGGGGGAAGAAAAAAAATCAAATCTAATACATTCCCGACGTTATAAATCTAGATATCGAATAGCCCTATCATAGCTAGCAATTAGCTAGGTTTGGAGAGGGATAAATTGTCAGCAAGCATCAGGAAAGATTATCTCCGACACTAAAATAAATAGAGAGGTAATTAATATTGGGCAGATTTATGCCTGAAAAGGGAGGTTAAGATGAACTTTGCAAAATGTATTCTGTGTGGACATGATGCTCAAAGTAATGTTTTCACGGAAGCAAACCCAGACGAACAAGGTCGAGTAAATGTAGCACCTGGAGAGAAATATGATTGCCCTGTATGTGGCCTTTATGCTCTTGATAATTACGAGCATAACTTTGTAGAATATCTAGCTACTGAAGAGCAGAAAAAAATACTATCTGATTATGTAAAGAGTCATCCTGATGAGGATGGCCAGTTCAAAGTATTGAAGCTGGCTGAGATCAAAAAGATTCTCGGGTTATCTTAAAAAAATCGGGATTTATTAAACCTCTTACCTCAGAAAACGGCCCTCCTCACTGTGTTGATCTGCTCCCCGGATCTTGATCCAAAACGGATGTTAGTATTTTTTGATATAATTAGCATCCGAAAAGGAGACAATAATGAAGATAAGTTGTAATACAGAGGTTAATTTTTTCATTGCCCCCCCAGACTTTAGCTATTCGACTTTTCTATCCGCTGCTAAATTATCTCAAACTTCCCCCAATACAATATTGACAATTGTCATAACCTTCTTTGTATGCTTCTTCTAGCGTGTCAGGGATAAAGGTCTGGGTAGGATTTGCATCAATAATTTCTTCAATTTGACATACTCTCTTTTCATTATCTAGGTCGTGTACTTCCATTTTATTTGTATTTCCACAAAACCTTTTCCCATACAGAGGGAACCCCTGTCTATTTGTCACAATTATCTACTCCTCTCACAAAGTGTTTCCTCTCTACTCAATAAGGGGCTTGATACCGAGTGTCAAGGAATCTAGGCGAAATGTCACATTATTTCACTTTATGTCACATTATTTCACATTCAATTCTCGACGTATGCTTTATTTTAATTGTAGAAAGGAGCTGAGGGCTTAATCAGAAGGGGGAAGCAGAAAACGATCGATATTAACGGAGAACTGAAATATCAAATGCTGGACAAAAACAGGATAGAATTCCTCAATCTCGTGGATATCGATTAATATCTCAAGGATTTGAGGGAAAACTACTAGGCTTTTTTAAGTTTTTTGACTGCCACCAACAGAATAAATGGAGCAGGCCGACTGCCAAAAAAACGAGAAGAAACCAAGCATCGAAATTTTTATCCGATATCAGCTCTGCCGCCACAAATAAAATAAATCCCCCGACGACCAGCAGTCCCCCGATTCCTTCACGAAACCAAGCGATAATAATGCCTACAAGCATGATGATCATTCCTATCATAAGAGGCATGTCCCTGTCTGAGATTTTGCTCGCCACCTCCGGAGGGGGACCCAATAATGCACCCAAAATTCGTGTGAACCAACGAATACCCGCGATGAGTGTTTTTTTCATCCTTTGTCTCCTGTTATTTTGGTAGCTCGGATATAATCCGCAACATCCACCTATAAAATTTTCATCTTCATCCAGTCCGCAGAATTGAAAAAATTCGCGGCCGCACTTCCTGGAGGGACCAACCCATCACAGGCTTCCCTCATCTCTTTTTCGAGGCGCATTTCAGCAACAGGAAGAAGGTCTTCCAGCTGCTTCACCGTCCGCGGTCCTATCAGTGGAGCCGTGATCCCATCCTGATCTTTGACCCATAATATGGAAAGCTGTGCCGGAGAAATCCCGCTTTCTTTAGCCAGTTGAACAAAACGGTCTCCCACCTCGATCCCCTTCTGAGTCACACGTTCTGCATAAACCCCCCCACGAAGCGCAGCCCTTGAATCCGCAGGATAGTCTTTGGCGGAAGCATAACGTCCGATCAGGACACCCATGGCCATCGGTGCCCAGGCAATAATCCCCAGCCCATAAGCCTTGCACAACGGAACAAGCTCATTCTCTATCCGTCTGTCCAACAGGTTGTACGGCGGCTGTTCCAGAACATACTTCACATATCCATATTTTTCACTGACCATCAAAGTTTCCATCACCTGCCAGGCCGGATGGGTGGAACAACCGGCATATCGGATCTTTCCCTGCCGGACCAGGTCGGTCAAAGCCCCGAGTGTTTCCTCCACTGCGACATCCGGTGAAGGACGATGGATCAGATAAATATCGATATAATCTGTGTTCAACCGACGTAGCGAGTCTTCGCAGGCCTTCAGTATATGAAGCCGTGAATTCCCCCTATCATTAGGTCCCGGTCCCATGGGATAGTGAACTTTCGTAGCTAGCAGCATTTTTTGCCGATTATTGTTCAAAGAAAGAGCCTTGCCGAGGATACGTTCACATTCCCCATTCGCGTAACTGTTCCCGGTATCAATAAGATTTATCCCGGCCTCGATGGCCCTATTCACGATTGCGATACATTCCTCTTCTGGTGTGGGGTCGGCAAAATTCGACGTCCCCAGACATAGAGAAGAGACTTTCAAACCTGTTCGGCCCAGAAGACGATATTCCACTATTTCCTCCCTCTCTCTTCCACAGAATTTTTATTCCGGTTGTAATCGAATTGAATAATTCTCTCGATTAAATCCATCCCACCCACTTTTTCCGCCCATTCCTTATAGACTTTTTGCGAAGCCTCCACAAAGGGCTTTCGATCGAGGGTTGTGATCTTGACTCCCTGTTCGACCAATTTTTGAAGGGCATTATTCTCACTCTCGCTGTACCACTGCCGTTCTTTGCGGATCATCAAGAATGCCGTTTCATCTATGATCTTTTTATAATCGAGCGGCAGTCTCTCATAAAAATACCTGCTCATGATGACTGTTTCAATAAGATGAATCCAACCAACTTGGGCCCAGTTAGGAGCGGGTTCATAAAATTTTTTAGAAAAATAATTGGTGTTGGCCGCCTCTGCCCCATCTATTACATGCTGCTCAAGGGCTGTGTACAATTCACCGTAGGCCATGGGCATTGGATTGGCCCCAAAGGCTTTGAATGCCTCTAGGTGAAGCGGATTCTCCATCGTCCTGATCTTTAATCCTTTAAGGTCCCCAATGGTATTTACCGGCTTATCCACTGTCATGACATGCCTGATACCGGCATCGAAATAGCCCAAAAGATGAAATCCTCGCTTCTCGAATGCAGGCCTCAGGCTTTCTCCAATTGCAGAATCGAGGACAGCATAAAAATGGTCTCGATTCTCGAAAAGAAACGGAAGCTCGAAGATATTCAATTCACTGACAAACCCGGACAGAACACTGGCAATATTGCTCATCTGGATCGTTCCCAGCTGTATTCCTTCCACCACATCACGCTGGTTCCCTAATTGGTTATTCGGGTAGATCTCGACTCTCACTTTTCCGGCGGTTTTTTCCTCGACGATCTGTTTAAATAATTCCACAGCCCTGACTTGAGGCTCCTGGGGATTCTGGCTGAGGCTGGCTTTGATAACGAAAATCTTGTCACCCCCCCTCTTGCACACAACACCAAAGAAAAGAACCACAACAATGATAAAAACTTTTAATAACAGGGTTCTTTTCATTTTATTGCCAAATTGGGTATCCACATGAATGACTCCGGAAAATAAGTCACGATCAATAAAATAACGAGCATTGCCACTATGATCGGAACTACCCTAGGCGTGACCTGTCTTATCTTCCTCCCTGAAATGCCGCAAGACACAAAAAGGGTCGCCCCATACGGCGGCGTTATATAGCCTATGGCAAGGTTAACAGTGGCGATTATCCCGAAATGAACAGGGTCCACTCCAAAACTCTGAGCGATGGGGAATAGAATAGGCATAAAAACGATAATGGCGGAAAAGCTCTCCATGAACATACCGATGATAAGTAGAACAATATTGAGCAGCACCAAAAACATCACCTTGCTGCCTATGTTGGCCTTCAGAAAATCACCAAGATGCACAGGCAATTGTTTCACGGTTATAAGCCAGGCAAAAAGAAATGCCGTGCAGGCGATAAACATGACCACACAAGATGTTTCAGCAGCTTTTAAAAATATTTTCGGAAGTTGCTTAAGAGTTATTTCTCTGTATATGAACATGCCTACTATCAATCCGTAGATCACTGCCACGACTGCTGCTTCTGTGGCTGTAAAAATACCTCCCAGAATGCCGAACACAATAATGAACGGCAAACCGAGGCCTGGAAGTGCTTTTTTCCCGGTTCTCAAAACTTCCTGGAAGCGGAATTTTGAAGTAGAGAGATAGGCCTTGTCTCCCCTTTGAGCATGAAGGAAGGACACGAGCATCAAACCAAATCCGATCAGAACACCTGGAACGATCCCTCCCAAAAACAACCTGGCCACTGACGTATCCGTGACATAGCCTATCAGTATCATCAATATGCTGGGGGGAATGATCGGACCGATAGCTCCAGCCGCCGCGATCAATGCCGTGGCGAAATCCATGTCATACCCTTTTTTCTTCATGGCGGGCATCATAATAGAACCGACTGCCGCAGTATCCGCCGTCGATGACCCGGAAACGCCGGCAAAAATCATCGAAGCCATAACCGACACCATCCCTAGACTGCCTTTTACAAAACCGAAACATGCTCCGGAAAAATCCACGATCCTTCTGGAAATGCCTCCTTTATCCATCAATTCACCGGCCAGCATAAACAACGGAATTGCCATGATGGGCCATGAGTCCAGGGCTGTGAACATCCGTTGGGGCGCCAAAACCATGGGCAAGGTGCTATCAGACAAGAGAGAAAAACTGGAGCCAATTCCCAGAGCAAAGGCGATCGGCATTCCCAGTAAAAGGAGTATCAAAATGGATAAAAATAAAATAAGCATTTCACAATATTTCTTTTTTTCTTTCTTTTATTAGATCAGTTGTTTTGAGTACCGCTTCCAGCAACATCAAAACTCCACTCAGGGGAAAAATCACATAAACAAAAGACATTTTAATCTGCAAAGCTGGAGAAAGCTGATACTGCCCCACGACCATCAATTTCCATCCAAAAATAATAACGATAAGAATGTACAACACGATGAGTGAACTCATAACAATGTTTATGTTTTTTTTTACCCCCACGCTTAATCTATGGCTAAAATAGTCGACAGCCAAGTGGCTGCCCTTACGGATGCAAATGGATGATGTGAGAAGAATGATCCAGACCTGGCAATACCGGGCCAACTCTTCTGTCCAGGAGGGGGGATCGTTAAAAATATACCGGGCCAGAACTTGATAAAACACAACAGCTACGAGGACCGCAAATAAAATAATAATAACGATTTCAGTTGTTTTCCGGATGCCTTTCATCAGCAATAAGGTTATATGGGGAACAAGCACGGATGTCAATTCTGCTTACTGCCAACACCCAGTATGACCAGCACGATCCCCAGGGAAACAAATAATTTGTCAGGCGCCCTTTAGCTTGAACTATTCATAAAAAATGCTGGACAGAAGATTAAAAAAGTAATATAAAACAGAGGAAAGGGAGGAAAAGAATGGCTCATGAGCAAGAAATAGAGTTTGGGAGAATATGCAGACAAGTATCGAACCAGCTTAGCCAAGCAATCAGAGTCCTCGAAGACGCAAAAGACAAATGTCTTAGGACAAAACATTCGGTATTCAAGCGAATCGCCCTTGACGAAGAGGAAGGCATTCAAAAGACTATAGATGAAATAAGGCAATTGATCACAAAAGTTCAAGCTTTTTAAGGCCTCCCTGTTTTTCAAAGAATAAACTCAGGACCAAAACATCATTTCCCTTTTGTACCTGCCCAAACCGCTATAGAAAATCCGGAAAATCTATTGACCTGGATTATTCACGAGCCTAGGTTGCTGCAGATGCGAGGCGTGACCCATGCAGCTGTGGTTGTCCACCGCAAATGGGTCACAACGAAGCAGATGCAGTAAGATCGGTTCGCCCGAAGGGTATAAAATGCCGATGCCGATCCAGCCAATCCTAACATTAAGGTTTATACAAACTCGAAAGAATGGTACTCTTGAAAATGTTTTGTTGTTATTTGCAGCAATGTCAGGATAACTTTCTGATATTGCTGAAGTAAAAAAAAGCATCGGCATTTTTTATGAATAGTTCAGGTTGAGTGATAAAGCGGATAGATCAGTGGAGATTTTCGATTGAACGACATCTTCATTTTAAAATTGGTCTTATCTTTTCTGATTGGTGGAGTTTGGGTAACAACAGCCACTCACCTTGCAGATAGGTATGGAACAAAAATCGGGGGCATCATCACCGGCCTCCCCTCCACAGCCCTTATTGCCTTGTTCTTTATAGGGTGGACTCAGTCTCCTGTTATTGCCGTTGATGCCACAACGATCATCCCTGCCATTGGCGCTGTAAACGCTTTGTTTTTAGTAGCCTATATATTATTGGTCAGAACGAACTTTTTTATTGCTTTAGGTAGCTCATTCCTTGTTTGGAGCGGATTTTCCCTCACCCTCGTTCTTCTGAACTTCAACGACTTTTTGCTTTCGATCATCATCTATGTTGTTGTGGTTTTGCTGTCATTTTTCCTTATCGAAAAAGGAATCAAGGTAAAATCAGAGCGGGCGAGCCCGGCAAAAAGCACGCTTAAAACGCTGATGTTTCGAGGATTATTCAGCGGAACCATTATTGTTTTAGCTGTCATCCTGGGAAAAATCGGCGGCCCGCATTTGGGCGGGATGTTTGCCATGTTTCCAGCCATGTTCACAGCAACACTATTGATCACATATATTTCTCACGGATCTCTGTTTTCCTCGGCCATGATGAAAGTGGCTCTTCTCAGTGCCTCCAGTGTGGTTCTATATGCTATTCTTGTCCGCTACACCTATATTCCCCTCGGACTTTTCCTGGGAACTCTGGTGTCCATCTTTGTATCATTCTCCTATGCCTTCATCATCCACGCCGTTTTAGTTAAAAAAATCTCTTGAATCTCTCTCTTTTCGTTCGCTAGTGCACATCGGATGTCCAAGTTTGAAAAATTTTGGGCAGGGATTTTTTTCCATTTTATGTAGGTAAGCTCTAATGGAAAAAGACATCCGGCATGTCCGCACAAAATTGACTCGAGTCGAGCTAGCTGGTATTCTTTATCAGGAGGTCGTGTCATGTTCAACTTGAAGAAAAGGTTGTTGAAAATCCCAGAGATGGATTCCGCTACGCAAGAGCAAGATGAATCCGAACGAATACAAATCGCCACATGTATAATCCTCCTTGAGGTTGCAAAATCCGACGATGAATTTTCGAGCATAGAGAAAACAACACTGACAGCCATTTTAAAAAATAAATTCAAACTCTCGGAAGAAGCCTCCGAAGAACTGATGGAGATAGCCAACAGGAAACGGGAAAAAAGTATAGATCTCTGGGAATTCACCCACATTATCAACAAAAACTACACAAAGGAAGAGAAAAGAAAAGTTGTCGAGGCGGTCTGGCAGATCATCTATGCTGATGAAAAACTAGACAAGTACGAAGACCATTTTGTCCACAAACTGGCAAAACTGCTCCAACTCAAGCATAACGATCTCATCGAGGCGAAACTCAAAATTAAGTATTCTGACACCTAGGCATAATTCTTGCCGTTATAAAAGACGGGCGATATCGGCCATGACATCTGCAACCACGAGTATATCTGGACAGGATAAAATTTAAACAATAGCAACAAAAACGCTTTCTGTTCCGTATATATATATGGAAGCAAAGATGAAATTAATGAATAAGGTGAGATAGATGAAAGAAACAGTCACTTTTACCGTATCATTTCCGATCGAAGTCAAAAAAGAGGTCAGATATTACCTCGCATCCTGTCCAACCCTGGATGTTTGGGCATGTGGAAAAACCCAACAGAGAGCAGTTGAAGGCCTGAAAGAAACTCTGCAACTATTTTTGACCTACTGTTTTGATCATGGAACTCTGGAAATGGTTCTGAAAGATTGCGGATTTACGTCGTTGAAAAAGCCGCTCTGTCAAGATTCGGCAAGGCGGTTGAATGAAATAGATGTCCCTTTGCCGTTTGTAATCGATCTACCGTTAGCCAACTAACCCGATTTTATTTCAGGCCGAAAGGGCGGCCAAACACATCCTCTCCTGCTTTTTCGATCTGCCAAACCACCTCGAGCTGAAAATCCCACATTCCCTTTTTGGGTTTGTCGGGATTATCGACATCAGCAAAAAGAAAACAAACAAACATAAGCAGAATCAAGAAACATACTTTTTTTTGTACATTCATCTCCTAAAATTGGATTTCTAAGGTCATATAGTATACAATTTTGCTGTGATAATATTCCCGAAAGAATATTTATATTACCTGGCGCTGATTTATATCCCTGTTTCCTCTTTAGGTATGAGGAAATTCATCGCTTGAATCCTCTTAAGGGGTGATTGACCTCTGAAATCCCCAGGCATTATAATAATCAGCGAAAACTCCACAAAGGAGAAAAGAATGTCTCTAACGAAAGAACAAGAAGAACTTTACAAAAAGACTATGGAAGAAGCCAAAACTCAGTTCGAAAGCATTGACGCAGAAATGGAACAGGAGATCCAAAAGACAAGAGAAATCCTGGCAGGTCTCCAAGCATCGAAAAAACACTTCCTGCAAATCTATCAGGCTACTGCCAACCTATTAGGAGTCGAAGTCGAACTCAGCAAAGATGATCAAGGTGCAAGCTTAGGCGATGGAAGCAATGAGGGCAAAGAAGAGAAAAAGCAAGCTTAGCCCAAAATCTCAAAGCCGATGAAGGTATATCCCAACCTTCCTTAATCAAACCTCCTTTTTCCCTCCCTAATCATCCCTCATTTCACCTCACCTCCGAAATAGCCTGAATTATTCATAAACAAGATTTTTTTCACGGGATTTAACGCTATATGCATTGAAATCAGGGACATATTGCCAGAAATTGGGGACATGTACCGATTTGTTTTGAAATCGGTGACGTGTACCCTTAATTTCAGATAAATTTTGATTGAATAAAAAGAGGATTTATAATAAATTCTATAGAATGAGTAGGAATTTTGAATATGAAATTACGCCGAAGGAGAACTAGATGAAAAAAGCAGCTTTATGGATACTCGCATTCCTGATTACCCTGTCTACAGCGGTTTACCAGAGACGAACAGGACCCACCTATCCTGTCAATGGAAAAACAACGATCGCTAATACCCAGATTAGCTATGAATTACTTAGAACTCATGTTACCGGTAAAGACTGCCCGGTCCAAATCGAGATGCAAAATCCGGAGATTTCAGGCACGGTGCTATATAAAAGACACAAAACATCTGATTCCTGGTCAAGCATTCCCATGAAAAGACAGGAAATTTCTCTTGTCGGGTATCTTCCCCACCAACCCCCGGCAGGAAAATTGCAATACAAAGTCGTCCTTACATACCAAGGAGAGGAGACATCCCTCACCGGTGAGAAACCGGTGATCATTCGGTTTAAAGGGGCTGTTCCCCTCTGGCTTCTCATCCCTCATGTGATCGTCATGTTTATGGCCATGTTATTTTCCGCCCGTGCTGGGATCGAAGCCCTCAGGCCCAAAAGCAATCCACGAAAGTTAGCGCTTTGGACCACAGGCATTCTCATCGTTGGGGGTTTTATCTTGGGACCTCTCGTGCAAAAATTCGCTTTCGGAGCTCTATGGACCGGATTTCCGTTTGGATTTGACCTGACGGATAACAAAACTTTGATCGCTATTATCGGATGGGCCATCGCGTTGATCGCTGGCCGCAAAGGCAAGCCTGCCCGGGGATGGGTACTGGCCGCCGCCATCCTTCTGCTGATTATATTTCTGATCCCCCACAGTCTCCTGGGATCTGAGCTGGATTATTCAGAAATGGACACACCTCAAACAGTCAGCATGACATCCACCCATGTTGTCCGCGGAGGTATTCCTATTTTAGCCTGAATGTAATGGTAACATTGAAGGCCACACGGATGGGATTTCCCTTGCTCATCTTGGGCTCATACTTCCACTGCTTTACCGCATCGATCGATGCTTGATTAAGAAGAGAACTCTCGCTATTCAAAACTGCTATCTTTGCTACGTTGCCTTCTTCATCCGTCGTGACTTCTAGAACAACAACGCCCTGGACAAGAGCCTTTTTTGCTTCCTCTGGATAAATGGGATTCACTTTTTTTATGAGTTTGGGAACATCAACCGAATCTCCGATTTTAAGTACGCCTGCTACAACCCCTCCTACAACTTCAGCTTTTTCAGTCTTTTGTGGCTTTAGCTTAAAGCGGACCGTCGTTGTAAAAACCGCTTCTCTCGGTTTCTCATCGATAATCAAGGGTTCGTAAACCCACTGCTTTACGGCATCTATGGCGGGTGCGACCAATAAAGGCGTCTTGCTGCTGTACACCATAACACGTGAAACTCGCCCTTGGGTATCTGTCCTCGTCCCAAGAACAACATTCCCCTCGACTCTAGCTTGTCTCGCCTTCTCCGGATAAACAGGAGCGACTTTTTTAATAAGCCTCGGGGGTTTGATCTCATCCACACACCGCACTGCCCCCTTTTCGAATTCCTCAATCTTTTTTTTGTTTTGCTTTATTTCTTTTGGCGGGGGTGGTGGAGGTGCCGGTGCGGATGTTGGATAAGAAGTTGCCGAAGGCGGGGGTGGTGGAGATGGCGGTGGGGGTGGAGCCCCGGCAACCTTTGTCACGTGAAAAGAAAGGAAATAGGGTTTTCCCTCTTTGTCCTCGAATCCCAAGACGGCCATCTTTTTCAGTGGGAGGATGACATCTGTATCCATAAGATGAGTTTCCTTCCCTTCTACTTGCTCGAAAACTCCAATCTTGAATTGATGCACAATATCCTGTTCGCCCGATTCTGCAGAAATCTTGTGCTTTTTTGCCTGAATGGCGATTTCCATCCTGTAGGTCTTTCCATTAAGCCTAAGGAGATGGGAAATTTTTTCTTTTTTTGCCCCCCACCTGAGGTCTGCTTCAGCGATCAAATTCACATCCTTCAAATTGAAAACCTTACCGATCTGGGCCTTCTCCTCTGCCAACAAAAACCTTGCAGGTATGGTCGCAGTTACAGTCGGTTGGAGATAAGAGGACGTGACAAACTCCGGAGCCTCAACCTCCCCTTCCCTTGCTCCCTCATAAAATCTCGTCTTCAACTCCACTACATAATCTGCATGAAGCATTAGACCGGAAAACATACAAATCCCAAACACTATCAACAGTATCTTTTTTTGTCTCATTAATTCCTCCTTCACATGCTTTTTTCAGCCCAGACCAAGATCATGTCCGAATCTTTGGGCTGATAAATAAAAGGTGTTGCCTGCTCATCCCCGACTCGAATGGAATTGATCTGAAATCTCGCTTCTCCCTCCTGTTCTAAAAGGATTCCATTCTGTGAAAGGGTGGTATAAAACAAGAACCCGGCAAGCATCACAACGACAATGCTGGCGGCTGCAATAGCCCATTTCCAATGAGAGAAAAACTCTGCTTTTATCTCCGGCTTTTTCTCGACTACTCCGGATTTGATAGCCGGCCAGAGATCGCGAAAATCCCCAACATCGTCCTGTTGGATAATCAGAGCCTTAACCTCATCCCGATTTGCCACTCGGCTCATACAAACATCACATTTCTGAATATGGGAACGGATCATAAAACTCTGCCAAAATTTAAACGGGAATATGGATAATAAGAAATGTAAAGCTTTACAATGTAACATTTTTATTCTCCAACAAAGTCTTGATTTTTTTTCGTGCCTTGAAAAGATGAACCCTCGCTGTACTCGGAGAACATTTCAACACATTCGCGACCTCACCGCTTGTATACCCTTCGTTTGCCCAGAGAAATAAGGATATACGCTCTTTGGGATTTAAGGATTTCACCAATTCTTGTTTGTCCAAAAGGCTGAATTTGGGATTCGCAGGTGGAACGCTAAAGGATTGAGATGGCTCGGCCTTGATTTTTTGGTAAAACCGGGCAAATCTTCTCCGTTTTCTCAGCCGATCAAGGCATCTTTTGTACAGTATCGAATAGAACCAATTGGGAAAACTTCTCTGAAAATCGAACTTATCCAAATTTTTATATACCTGGATAAAGGTATCTTGGCTGGCATCTTCGGCATCCTCGCGGTTTCCAAGGATGTTCATCGCAATGGCCAATGCTTTTGTCCTGTATCTTTCAACAATTTTGTGATACTCCTCGACATCCCCACTTAGACAGCTTCGCAGAAGCTGTTCGTCAGTCATCGAATCATCTCTCATTTAAGTATTACGCCTGACCAAATAAATGTGTTTATGGTATTATTATACCCGCAAATTGCACTGGATAGGAGATTTGGAGATATGAAGTTGGTATGCTGGCTGTCGAGGCGCCAAGGTTTAGAAAAGGAAGCGGGGCTAAGGAGGATTCCTCTCCAGCCAGCAGTTTGCGTATATTATAATGAAATAAATATTAAAAAGTCAAAAAAATAAATAATGTTGTCAAAAAAAAAGATATTCTTTTCCTGGTCACTGGTTATCCTTTGCATATTATCTATCTTTCTGATTGTCCCGATAGCGAGAACGATTCGCAATTTTGTGGAAGCGAACTGGAATGTTACTCTTTTCGGGTATTTTGTCTTGTTTGTCGTGATAGGTGTTTTTCTGTTTTGCCTTTATCTTCTCTGGTTCCGGCTCAAAATCCACACTTTTTCAAATTACCTCTGGCTGGCTGCCGTCGCTTTTATATATATCTACTTTACGATCAAACTCTGGAGCAGGCCAGAGGAAGCTATACATTTCCTGGAATACGGCGTGCTCGGATTCCTTCTCTACCAGGCTCTCCGACATCATATCCACGATAAAGGCATTTATTTCATCGCTTTTCTAATCGGTGCACTTGTGGGGATATTCGATGAATCTCTCCAGTGGATGATCCCTCGCCGTGTGTGGGATTTTCGCGATCTGGGCTTAAATGCTCTCTCTGTAGGACTGTTGCTTGTGGCGATTTGGAAAGGGATAAGACCAAAATTGCAGGGTATTCGTTCGCAATCCAAGTCTATTAAAAGAATCTCTCATCTTTTAATAATTTATCTTGTCCTCTTCGGTCTTTGTTTCTCCAACACTCCCAACCGGGTTCAAAGCTACACAAAGGTCTTGCCTTTTCTCTCTTTCCTCCAAAAAGAAGAACCCATGAATGAATTGAAGTATAAACACAGGGATCCTGAAATCGGCGTTTTTTTCTCCCGCTTGGAAATAGAGGAACTAAATAAGATCGATACAGAAAGGGCAGAAGAGTATGGCCAAATATTTAAGGAATGGACGAAAAAAAAATATCAAGACTTTCTGAATTATTTTCCCGGCTATGCACAACCTTTCCTTTATGAGATGAGAGTACATGTGTTCAGAAGAAATAACAGATTGTGGCAAGCAAATGAGACAGAAAACGAGAAAACTCAGAATAAAAATTTGTTCATTGCCTACAAAGAAAACCTGATTCTCGAAAAATATTTCGGAACCACTCTTCAAAAATCTCCGTATCAATGGCCAAAAAAAAGAAGCGGCCGCATCGAGGGGGAGATCGACGTAACGCGGTTTTATAAAAGCCCTGTGAGTGCGGCATCCCCTGTCCCTTTCAAAGAAAAAACATTGTGGGGGATAATTTTCCTGATTTCGATAACACTCATATTTATTAATGTGCGGATATCCCGAAAACAAAAATCCACCTAGGGTTCGATACGTTGCTTTTCCGTTTGAAATAAGCTACATTAGGCATAGTAAATTTGAGGAGGAACTATATGAAAAAGAAAGTTTTTTTTCTGGCTCCAGCTATTCTGATTATTTTTGCTTTAGCATTCTCACCTATTTTGGCTAATGCTGACCATGTAATCAAGGGGAAAAAACATACCGACGCTTTCAATATGATGGGACGGTCTGAACCTGCAAAAGATGAGGAGACGACCACTTGGCTGGGAAAAGACAAAATGAGACAAGACGTCGGGGAAGCTACAACACTGATCAGATTAGATAAAAATAAAATGTATATAATCAATCACTCCGATAAAACCTACTCAGAGATGGATCTACCCTTTAATTTGGAAGAAATGTTGCCTCCTGAAGCCAAACAGATGATGGATGCCATGGACATTTCATCCAGCATCACAGACTCCGGAGAAACACAAACGATAAACGACTGGAAGTGCAAAAAGTACCTTGTTGAAATTTCTGTCTCGATGATGGGAATGGGTATGCCCATAAAGATGAACATGTGGACGTCCAAAGACCTGGGAGTCAACATGAACGAGTTTAAAGAGCTCTATACAAAAATGCTTGCTGCGAATCCTATGTTCAGAGACTTCATCCAAGATTTTGAAAAAATTGAAGGTTATCCCGTGCTCACCGAATTTTCGATGGATATGATGGGAGCACAGCAGAAATACAGAGAAGAGGTCATATCTATCGAGAAAACAGGGGCGCCCGCCGGAACATATGATTTGCCCGAAGGATACACAAAAACAACCTATAATCCCTTCGACCAGCGCCGCTAATATCTTATCTCAGACTAGATTATTCACGAGGTGACTTCCCCCTCTCCAATAGCCTTGAGAGGAGATATTCGAGAAAAGGTCTATCAATTGGAAAAATATCCGGCGCGATGGATGACCTTGTACTTCTTGCCTTTTACTCTTACCTTGATTTCTTTGAATTTGCCATCCACGACATAGTTTTTTGGCCGGTAGTACAGGAGATAATAGTTTTCAGAAGCATCCAAGGCTTGCTCGAAGGCGTAAGCAGGATTTGTCGAGCTTATCACCAATCCCCCTGTGGCCCTCGCCATTTCTCTGAAGGCACTGTAAATATCCTCGGAATGCTCAACCATCCGCACTCCTTCTTCTTCCACCGGTCTTTCTGTCAAGAAGAGAAAATGAATCGAGGTCGAGGCATCGGAATAGGCCATTTTGACCTTGTTAACATCGAACGATTTTTCCCTGGTAAAAAAGTCAAAAAGACTAGACATCCGTTGAAGCATTGCAGGATTGTCCTGGTACAAACTTTCAAACTGACCTAGGATCCTGGAATCGACCTGAGGAATAAATTCATTCTGGTAGAACATGTAAACATATTTTTGTCCCATTTTGTTTTTCAGGTATTTGGCAAAATCCAACAGTTTGAACTGGTCAACCCGGCGGAGATTTTCCAGTTTGGCCAAAACATCGGAGTACTGCAACAGGAGCATCTCAAGTTCCAAGGTGTCATCCAGAGGGGTTCCTCCTGGGGGTGTGAGGACAGGCGCAGATGTGCTCTGTGCCGAGGAAGCTCCCAATGAAACAGCCAGCCTCTGGGAAACATCAGAAAGGATCCGGATCGTCTCTCTGTACTCTTGGTTTCCTTGTTGGGTATCTCCTCTGATTATTCCTATTAGCTCCTCTACGATATCCTGTTTCGGTTTGATCTGCAAAGCTCCTTCTTTCAGTCTGTACGTCTGGAGGGGAGTCGTGATGTACAGGTCATCCTCAGGAGAGAAGATATTATTGATAAAAAATTCGAGGCCATCGCCTATCCTCGGCTGGTAGTCAGCCACCTCAAAAAACAAAAAATAGGTTCTTTTTGTATCCGGATTGAATCTTCTTTTTTCCTCACTGCGTTCGACGGCCATCTTTTTAATGAGATAAACCGCCTCGATTTTTTGAGAAATTCCCTCTTCCAATATTTCAAAATCATCAATGGTCAAATCATCCACAAATGTCGAGTTGTCATAAACCCGCACCGGAACCTCGATGTTCACAACAAGCGAAATCTCTTTAAATGCCTCCTGGGGAAAAGCGAAGACGATTATGCCCAAAAGAACGATAAAAGCAAGCAAGATAAGCTTTTTCACTTTTTTCTCCTATGCATTATTGACAAAGCGTTTTAGCGATCATGATGGCTGTATATTTATTATAGTACATTTTGAGATAAAAATATCTTCAGAGGACCTGGCAACAGTTATCCATGGCCTGAATGAAATTATCAGGTATTAGATTTGGCTCTTCTGAACCGGATTCTATTCTCCTTGTCCATCTTCTCCGTGGCATATTGGATAATTGTCCGGCCGCAGGTATCTTTCCATTTCAACAGAAAATCTTCCGTTTTTTCGGGATAGATCTTCCATGCTTCTCTTAAAAACCATCCCAGGCCTTTTTGCACAAATTTTTCGCTGTCCAACATTAGGGGCTCGATAATATGGAATAATCTTTCAAGCGGCATATCCATTTTCAAAACATCTATCAATGTTACCGGCACAGAACGTCTTTTCCATTTCGACACAGAGTCATTCCACTCTTTTAAAGACTCGATATCAACGATTTTTTTTGTAATGAAATAAGACAGAGCTTCACCCGAAAGCACATCCGTATGGGCCCAGTTGACAATCCCATTTTCCAACCAATTCACTAATTTATCGAACGTTTCGGCCGTAAACTTATCTTTAAGGGAGCAAATAAAACCGATGGCAAAACTGGCTTCCTCATATTTTCCGGTCGCAATCAATTTGTCTCCCAGAAGCACAAAATCATCCAGAGTGAAATCCTTCTCCCACAATTCCAGCCATTTATCCCGCTGAGATTCATAGGTTTTTCGATCAAGGCCATAAGCATCGTATCCTTCTGCAAAATAACGGGAGTACTTTTCTACGATTTCCGGATTTGCATTTTTTTGGCAAAATCTCCTGATTTCAAGAAACCTTTCTTCAATCTTATTCATTTCTAATCCTTTCAATTGAAAATGAAGATATTGTCCCCTTATCTAGCCTGAACTATTCATATTACAAAACTATTACCACAGAGGAAATGAGGTGTCAAACAGCCATTTAAAGCCGTAATTGTGTGCGTTTTTTAGGGATTTGACACTCTCCCCTATTCCTTGATATCCTTTTGCCGATTGAGAGGGGAAATAATGAGCTTCCTCCAGGAACAATTCTCGAGTTGATGTATAGGCTGCCACATGAAGAATCCAGACCCATCGAGACCACTGTAGAAGTTGTTTGGCAGAAAAAAGCCGAAAAAGGCTATCTAACGGGAGTTAAGTATGACCAATAAAAAATTCATTCGCTTCAATAGGGTGGCTCTGTTGATGGCAGGGATATATCTGTTTTGTTTCACTTTTGCCTGCCAGCTGGGTGAAGAAGGGATTACCAAAGAAGAAGCCAGCGCCATTGCTGACCAAATTTTAAAAATTTGGAATGAAGGAGATGTGGCTTTAGCCGACGAGCTTTATGATCCAGGGTATATAAGACATCACCCTATTCCTTCGGCTACCGCGAGCCTAGATGATTTCAAGAATACAGTCATATCTAATCGAACAGTGTTCCCCGACTACAGGCTCACATTCGATGAAGTGATAGTAAAAGGAAACAGGATTGTAGTTTTTGCATCAGTTACAGGAACGAACACTGCACCTTTGGGAGAAATGCCTGCCACAGGCAAAAAAATACACATGTCAGGAATCTATGTTTATCTTATGGACAATGGAAAAATTACCGAAGAATGGACCTATTTCAACTTGCTGAGCTACTATCAACAACTCGGCTTTACACTTTCTCCACCTCAACGAAAAGAACCACTAGATGAGAAAAACTTGAGGTAACATCATGAAAAAATCACAAAAAATTGTAACAATTACTATAGCGTTATGTTTATTCGGATTTCTTCTGACTATTTGTGATTTTTTAGCTTTACACGATATAAAAAGTGAATATGTCAGTACCCGTGTGTTGGAGCGTCTTAATATCACTTTGTCAGAAGATTTGCCTGAATGGACATCGACCCAGGGTGAATGGGGAGTCGTAAGAATCAGCTACCTTTTCAGATTTGCCTTTTTTATATTTTGTGCAATTGTGTTGTACAACGTGGTTAATAGATCGCGCGCAAATCGATTGTAAAATCTCTTTTTTATGTAATAACTGCCATAATTTATGGGAATTTTTCTATACTCCCCAACTAAGTGATCAATATTTTTTCCCTCATTTTTTTTCTATGTATTGAAAATAAAGGAATTATAATCTCATCCTTTTAGTATCTGGTTTATTCAAATATTGGCACAAATCGTGCATCCCAAATCAAATAGAAAAGTCTGTCTATTAGAACGATGAAAAATTTAGTTACTTCAGCCACATCCCAAAATGAAGTATTAGGAGAGGGGCAAGAATCATGAAAAAGAAGAAATCTCTGAACATTCTGGTAGCAGATGATGATGAAGGAATGCGCAAGATGTTCATGAAATGGTTATCAGTAGAGGAGCATGGAGTAAAAACTGTTTCAAACGGGGAGAAGGCCCTGGAACTTATTAAGAAAGAGTATTTTGACGTTGTCTTTTTAGATGTAATTATGCCCGGGCGTCCTTTTGTATCTGTGATTGAAGATATAAAGAAGAATTCTCAAAAGACTCAGGTAATCATGATAACAGGAAGAATGCTGGATGAAAAATTTCGGAAGGAAGCCAAACAAAGGGGCGCCTCTCAACAGTTACAAAAACCGTTCACGATAGAAGACATCAACAATTGTCTTGCAAAAATTAGGGATTGAATTGGTTGCTCAGACCTTTCTTACATACTCAAAGAAAAGCAAAGTTGATGCTTTTTAACCACTAAATTAAAGGTTCGAGTCCTGCCCGAAAGGCCATTTAATCATTTTCTGACACATAGCTAATCCACAAGGAGAAATCTATTCAATGATTTCTGTTTATTTTGTTATGCTATATTAAGAATGTAACGAGACTATGGGAGGAAAACATGTTGGAAAATCTTTATACAGAACTTAGGAAACTGAGTCCAAAAGTAACAGGTGGACTTATTAGGATGAGGGAAGAGACTTTTAGAGATGCCTCTGTTCCAGCTAAATACAAGATATTGTCTGCTTTGGTTGCTGTGGTAGTTACAAAATGTGAGCCATGTATTAGGGGATACACAAAGATGGCATTTCAGAAAGGTGTCACTCAAGATGAGCTTATAGAGTTTCTAAATGTTGCCATTACAGAAGGAGGATGCCCAGGGGAGACGTGGGCATTGAAAGCATTCCAGGCTTATAAGGAATTAGAGCAGGGAAAAGAAATAGAAGAGGAGTTTTGTTGCAAATATGAAGACATCAAATGAACAAAGAAGAAAACAGGATGTTACTTCTAAAACCTGAACCTACAGAGCGAGCAAAGAGAATCTTTCAAGAGGCTTGCGGTATCGAGAATATGGAAGCTAAATTTGGAAGAACACTTTCTAAAGATGAAAATAGAGTTAGAAGATTTATCTTGACCCAACCTCCTATTTTAGGACGAATACCTTTAATTGACGAGATAAGAAATGAATATATGGAGTTTCAAAAGGAAAAAGTGGATGCGATATTGAACAAATTAGACCAAGTAGATGCTATCCACTTAGACAATGATAAAACGAATATCCTTGCCGCATATCCTTTTTCTGGCTCAGAAACATCTCATCAAGTTTATCTTAAAAGAAAGGGATTCAAAAGAGTCTATACTATGTGTGCCATCGATGCACTGGGAATGAGTTTCATGTTTGATTGTGATGTTTCTATAGAGTCTTTATGTAACCACTGCGGTGAGAGGTTAGATATTGAAGTGATTGATAACAAGATAATCTCTTTAAATCCAAGGGATACTATGGTGTGGTGTGACATGGAGTATTCATGCTGTGCGGCAACTTCGCTCTGTAAGAATACCAATTTTTTCTCATCCAAAAAGCATTACGATGATTGGCAAAAAGGAAAATCCAGAAGAAAAGGGAATCTGTTGATCATACAGGAAGCTTTTTATTTGGGAAAATTGTTCTTTGAGGACAGATTAAATAACTAGGTTACATGTTCGAGTCCTGCCAGGGGAGGTAGGTTTACTTCAAAAAAGAGAGCCAGTGGAGGGAGTCGAACCCCCGACCTACTGATTACGAATCAGTTGCTCTCTCCAGTTTTTCCCTCTGGTATATGGGGGAGTCAGTAAAAATCGTTTAGCCAATTATAGCCGTAATTGGGCGTTAGTTAGCAAAATCTGTTACACGGATGTTACACGGGGAGAGGTCTATCCTCTACCACTCTCATTGATTCAAATCTTCCTGTGTGATATAAATCAAAGAGTCACCGCTGGGGGACAAAATGAACCCAGCAGGGAGGGAACTATGAAAAAACTACTTATGATTTTGCCATTGGTCTTATTGCTTTGTTTTACTTTTGGCTGCCAGAAGGCTGAAGAGGTAGCTGAGGAAATAAAGGCAGAGCAGGAAGAGCCAAAAGAGGTTATGGAT
>RCNB010000481.1_pt1 | contig 27201 bp, 22 predicted proteins | sample 2041321 | NCBI WGS metagenome assembly RCNB01 (sample SAMN09708232, study PRJNA481090) | Marine sediment metagenome, whole genome shotgun sequencing project. | reverse complement strand
AGAAGCTGGTCATCGTCGGTACACCTTGCGCTTCAGCAAGCTCGGCCAGGTTTTCAGCCGGATCCACATTAACGACCCGAACACCCAGTTCATCTTTGAAGACGGACAGCAGCGCACCATCGTTGCCGGCAACGTCGACCACAAGGTCGTCCGCTTTCAGGCTCAGGGACGCCTGTACTGACTTCGCCATTCGGCGGCAGTGATCAATATAGGCCTGACTGATCGATGAGCGGTAGGCGTAGTTTGAAAACATTTCGCGCGGATCAATAACCACTGTCAGCTGTGACAAGGAACAATCACAGCAATATTGCACCTGCATGAGATACCGGCGCATATCTTTCGCGGCATCAGCGGTGGCCGCCAGATTATTGGCCAACGGCATCAAGCCGAGGTCAAGATAATTGACCAGATCGGCGCTATTGCATATCCGACAATGTGTTACTTCACGAACAATGCCGCTGTCTTCTTGATTCACTGGGAGGGGCTTCTTTCCTGGATTTGGGCAAATTGTACGCGGTAGGACGACAATAATCACCGCGGCAATGGACGAAATCCACTGTTTTTCATCTCGGATTCGGGCATCATTCGCTTCAGATTCAGCCCCGTCACGCTCGGAATATCATGCGAAAACTACTCAATAAACTGCTCGTAAAGTTCGGACTGCTTATTACCAAAGCGCCGACACTGTTGGCCGACAAGTCCTTATCCACTTCTTCGGCGTTTCCGATCGAGCTCACTGACAAGGTATCGGTCGGCGAAGCGACGGACACCCCCGAGAACGAGTTGTTCGATATTTTTTCGGCCGACACCAACGTCCACAAATGGCACCACTATTTCGATATCTACACGAAACATTTCGAGGCCTATCGTCATCGTCCGATTCGCATGCTCGAAATCGGTGTGTACCGTGGCGGATCGCTGCGAATGTGGAAAGAGTATTTCCACCCGGATTCGACCATCGTTGGTATCGATATCGATAAATCCTGCAAAGACCACGAAATAGCGGACAAAAAGGTCTTCGTCCGGATTGGCAGTCAGGCAGACCCCGAATTTCTGGCAGAGGTCACGGAAGAGTTCGGGCCGTTCGATATCATTCTCGACGACGGCAGCCACAAGACGCATCACCAGAACATCAGCTTCGGCGCTCTGTTCCGTCCCTCGCTTGTCGATGGCGGTTGTTACATGGTGGAAGATGTACACACCAACTATTGGCTAAAACACGTCGATAGCGAAGACACTTTCATCGACCTGTCGAAACAGATGGTCGACATGCTTCACGAACCCTACTTCGACCGCAAAGAAACCAATTTTCGCCACGAGCACCCTGAAGTCCTCAAGCAAATGGATCTCAGCTATCTGGCCGCCAACCTCAACAGCATCGCGTTTTACGATTCGATTGTCGTTTTTGACAAGAAAAAGCGCGTATTGCCGAAGTCCGAACTACGCTAGGTCTATTCTTCGGCGGCCGTCAGGCGATACTCGGCGCCACAATACGGGCACTTCGCCTCGCCGGTCGCTTCGATGGGTAAATAGACCCTCGGGTGGGAATTCCACAGGTACATCCCGGGCATGGGACAGCTGAGCGGCAGGTCCTTGGTTCGAACTCCGTATGTGTTCTGGGCATTGGCCGGAATCAGTTTTTGGTCAACGGTGCCTGCTTTTCCTGCCATGAGGTTCTCTTCGAATTCGCTAGCTGGATCGCTAGCTGGAAATCGAATTATAGGCTCAGCCCAGCCACTCTTGCCAGACTGTGGCGACGAATTCTCGCTCTGAAACAAAATCACCCGCATCGCACAGCGCTTTTTGACCATCGAGGACGAGTCGATGCGCTTGCAGTCGATAATTCCGATAGACGTCTTGCAGCTTTTCGCCGGTGTCCTTTTTCAGCAAGCCGGCGATGACAAGCGCGTCAAGCTGCCGAATGTTGTCGGAAAAATGGATGACACCAGGGTGTGCGCCCGCCTCACGAAGCACCAGATACTGCACCAGAAATTCGATATCGCCGATACCGCCGCTACCGTGCTTAAGGTCGAATAACTCCTTGCTGCTTCGATCAAGCTCTTTGCGCATTCTGAGGCGCATCTTGATCACGTCATCCCGAAGTTTTTCGCGACGTACTCTATTCGCCAGAGTCTCGTGACGGATGCGCTCAAACTCTAGTGCGATTCTGTCGCTGCCGGCGACCGCACGCGCACGCAATAGCGCCTGGTGTTCCCAAGTCCATGCATTTTCTTCCTGATAGCGCTCAAACGCTTCGGTATTCGTTACGAGCAGTCCGGAACGCCCGTCCGGTCGCAGACGAGTGTCAATCTCATAGAGTTCGCCCGAGCCCGTTTGAGTTGTAAGGAAATGAACCAGGCGCCTTACAAGACGGGCGAAGAACATCGTGTTGTCCAACGGCTTTTCGCCGTCGGTCATTTGCTTTTCACCACTGGAGTCGTGCAGAAAAACAATATCCAGGTCGGAACCGTATGAGAGCTCCAGTCCGCCGAGCTTGCCGTACGCAATAATGCCGAAACCCGCCTCATGCGCTGCTCCGTCCAAAACATAGTGCGGTGTGCCGTGCCGCGCCGTCAGATCGCTCCAGGCAACACGCAGTGCTTTATCCAGAATAACTTCGGCAAGCCAGGTGAGTCCGTCGCTGACCTTCATTATCGGTAGTTTGGCGTTGAAATCCGCGACGGCAATTCGAAACATCGCGGCGCGCTGAAACTGCGCAATGATCTGCATTTGCGCCTCACTGTCCCCGTCTGGATCACTACCCAGTCTGTCCTGCAGCTCGCTGGCCAGAACGTCCTTTGTAACGCCGTCCGAATAAATTCTCGGATCAAGCAGTTCGTCGAGAAGCACCGGGTAGCGCGCAATTTGATCCGCAATGTAGTGACTGCGAGCACAAAGATTAACGAGCCTCGACAAGGCCTGTCGGTTTTCGTTAAGCAACGCCAGATAGGCACTCCGGCGCAGTATGCGTTCGGTCACTGCCAGCGTGCGCGATAGCGCGGAAACCGGATTCTCCGATTCGGTTACGAGCTCAAGCAGCGTTGGGAGAAACCGCTGCAGGCGTTCGTCAGACACGGAGTCCACCTGCCGAGTCTGTGATGAGGACGCAAAAGCCGTCATTGTCTCGGCCAGTTCGGTCGCATCCGGGCCCGTGAGTTCGTCCGCCCAGTCGGCGGCACTCGCGCGGGAGTCCCACAAGCGACTGAATATGCGCGACTTCGGGCTTTCACCCTCTCGCCCCCGGAATGCGATCGCGTTGAATTGAGCGGATATCGCTTTGCGATGTCCGTCGACTTCGTCGACCAGCGCGCTCCAGGACTTGCAGCCCATTGCCAAACACAATCGCTGCCGATCGATATCGGTCGTCGGCAGATCGTGCGTTTGTTCGTCGCGAATTGCCTGGATGAAATTCTCCAAACGCCGCAAGTATCGATAGCCGCTTCGAATGACTTTCGCATCGTCGTCAGTGATGCCACGCGCGCTTACCAGCAATGGGAGCACCGTTTGCAGTTCGCGGCACTGCAAGGTCGGTTCGCTGCCACCGCGCACGAGTTGCAATGCCTGTACGATGAACTCAGCTTCTCGAATCCCGCCCGGACCCAGTTTTACGTTATTTGCAAGTTCCCGCCGCCGAACTTCCGCCGCGATCATCTGCTGCATTTCGCGAACCGATTCGAAAACACCGTAGTCGAGATATCGTCGATAGACGAAGGGCCGGATCAGATTGTCATTCAGGTCGTTAGCAATACTCGCGGCCGGCTGTGGCCCAACGATTCGCGCTTTGACATAGGCGTAGCGTTCCCAGTCACGGCCGTGCTGCAACAGATAGGATTCCAGAGCGGCGAAACTCACCACAGGCGGTCCGCTATCGCCGAAGGGCCTTAACCGCGTGTCGATTCTGAAGACGAATCCGTCGGCCGTAACTGCATCGATCAAGGCGATAATCAGCCTCGATAGTCGCGTGAAATACTCTTGCGCGCTCAGGCGACGCTTACCGTCAGTCTGGCCGTCCTCCGCGAAGCAAAAAATGAGGTCAATATCGGACGAAAAATTCAGCTCTCTACCGCCGAGTTTTCCCATGCCAAGAATGACCAACGGGATAACGTCGCCCGCAGCATTTCGAGGGCGCCCAAAGCGTGGCTGCAACTGCTCTTCGCCATACCGCGTCGCCGCATCCAAAAGGCGATCGGCCAACAATGATAATTGCTGGAGCGTTTCATTGAGATCCGCCAGTTGCTGTGTTTCGCGAAACAGAATCCGTAATAGGGCTCGATTACGGTAGCGTCGCAGTTCCGATTTTACGATCGCTGGCTCGGCATCACTTGATGCGATCGATGTGACGAAAGCGTCTATGTGGTCGTCGGCGGGCGTCGCGAAATCCGAGGCATTTTCAATGAACCATGATGATTCACGCAACAACACTTTGGCGGCAAACTCGCTGCAGGCCACAAGGCGGGCCGTTGCTTCTATCAGGCCCCCAGGTAGCTCGATGCCCTGCTCGGCAAGCCTGTCAAAGAACAGACTGACAGCCGGCCTGAGCGTCTCAGGCAGATTGTCGATGGTTTGATCGGCCGTATTCCCCATGCGCTCAGTCTAACCAACCATGTCCTGCGCCGACACTGTTACGAAAAAAACGCATCTCTGGCAGTATCCAGACATGAGCAACAAACACCTTCTGATTGTTTATCACTCACAATCCGGCTCGACGACGAAGATGGCGGACGCCGTAATTTCTGGTGCGAAAAACGATGAAATCAAGGGCGTGGACGTCCGAGTCATGTCCGCGCTCGATGCGTCCAGCGATGATCTGCTTTGGGCTGACGCCTTCATCCTCGGCACGCCCGAGAGCTTTGGCTACATGAGTGGTGCGATGAAGGTTTTTCTGGACCGCATCTACTACGACTGTGAAGGCAAGGTCGATGGCAGGGTATTCGCGCTCTTTGTTCGAGCGGGCAACGACGGTACTGGTGCGATCAGCAGTATCAGAAGAATCCTGACAGGACTGTCCGTCAAAGAGGTGCAGGAACCGGTGTTAATTGCCGGAGATTTCGACGCAGCACGCCTTGCCGACTGCGAAGAACTGGGATTGACGTTAGCCGCAGGACTGGAAGCAGGAATCTACTAGGACGCTTCGGCTTCGTGAGCTCCGGGGCTGACGCCCGACAGGTCTTCGAGCACCGATTCAAGTGTTGTGGGTTTGCCGATAATATGTCCCTGCGCGAAGTCGACGCCCAGTTCGCTCACGAGCTTGCGGGTTTCCTCGGTCTCAACATATTCGGCCACGGTCTTGAGTTCCATCACCTTGGCGACCTGAGTGATGGCCGCAACCATCGCTTCAGAGATACGATTTTCGGTGATATCGCGTATGAATCCGCCGTCGATTTTCAGCGTATCGACGTTGAAGCTCTTCAGGTAAGCGAATGAGCTCAGCCCGGCACCGAAGTCATCGAGGGAAATCTGGCAACCACGCTCGCGCAGCCGATCAATGAAGGCTTGCGCTTTCTTGAGGTTTGAAACCGCTGCCGACTCTGTAATCTCGAAGCAGAGCGATGCGTCGGGAATGTCACTACGATCGATTTCGTCCTCAATGAAGTCCAAAAAGTCATCGTCGCCAAGCGACTGGCCCGACAGGTTCATTGCGAAAACGGCCTTCTGACATTCGACCGATTCGTACACTTCAGTGAGCTGCGCAATCGTCGTTGAAACAACCCAACGGTCGATCTGCGGCATCATTCGGTAACGCTCGGCAGCTGAGAACAGCGCGCCGGTTTCAACGCGACCACCTTCGCCGTCGCCCATACGGAGTAGTATCTCGAAGCGCGGGTGTCGGGACTCGTTCGTCAGGCTGGTGATGGGTTGTGCCAATAGCTCAAATTCGTCGCCATCCAATGCCTGCTGAATTTCCGCAACCAGCTGCATGTCATCATAGCGACGCACTACGCTGCGATTTCCTTCGTCGTAAATCTCTATGCGATCACGCCCGTGTTCCTTCGCCGCCTCGCAAGCCATTCGCGCGGTTGTTAGCGCGTTGCCGTCCACGTAGCTGCTGCGGTCGAATTCGGCGATACCGATACTCATCGTGACCTGCAATGACCGGTCACCTTCCAGGTAGCGCAGGGAGGACGCACGGTCTCGTACGCTATTGGCATAGTCCAGCGCCTCCTCGGAACTCGCGTGGGTCAATAACATGCAAAAATCGTCGCCCGTGAGTCGTGAAAGAACAGCGCTTTTCGGTAGGCCCTCTTCAAGCAAGCGCGCGAATCGCATAATGACCTCGTCTCCCGCCTGCTGGCTGAACGTATCGTTCACCAACTGCAGATTATCGAGATCGAAATAAATAAGCTGGTGAGTGTCGGCGACCGACTTTAGCGTTTCGAAAGACTCATGCAGTTGTGCCTCGAATCCCGGGCGATTCATGAGGCCAGTCATTGAATCGAATGACTTCTCAATGACGTACTCGACTTTCCGACCGATGTACGACATGAATCGTCGATCAGTCTTCAAAAATTTGCTGCCGTCAACACGTCCCAGTTGCGCCAGTACGCCCTCAACGTTGCCCTGTTTGTCGAGCAATGGGCAAAGCAACGCCTGATAGCCGGTGTCGGCGCTGTCCGGACCGTCATCTGCCGGAATTTCGAAAATGACGGGTTTGCGCTGGCCGTCCAGTTTCGGCATCAGCTGATCGACAAGATATCTATCGAGTACCTTTCGATTGACGTTCTTCCAGCTCGAGTGAGTGGCACTGATGCGAATTCTCTTGGACGGAATCAACAGGACACTGTAATTAATCCCCAGATAACGCCCACTGCGTCCCACGAGTTGCGCAAGGTTTGAATGGCGTCGTGAAGTGCCGTGAATTTTCTCATCAACCTCGTAGAGAAATTCGAGCTCTATCTCAACGACTTCAATATTGCGCTCGAGGTCGCGTACGTCCGAGGCCATCCGAAGGCTCTCAGCAATCATTTCGATGGCCGGCTCAAGGATATTCTTGATGAGGCTCGGATTGAAAGATGACGACTTGCCCTCGTTTTTCGAGAACAACGCGACCAAGAGCCCAGCACGTTGACACTTTTCTCCCGGCACGGCCAGTGCCAGAACCGCACGACCCGACGGCAGCGTTCGCCGGAGAGATTCGCTCTCACTGTTCAGATCGTTCAGAACTTCGCGTGGTAGTTCGCTAACGAAGTTGTCGATTTCGTAGTCTTCGGCACCATCGCTGCTCCAAACGCACTCTCTCTTGATGTCGTACAGGCAGAACACCTGTGCGCGCGGCACCAGCGAATGCAGTAAGCCACCGGCTCTACCGATATTTCGCTCAGTTTCGAGTACGTGAACGTCTGCTGACACAATGATCCTGAGGCAATGAACTAGTCGAATTCAGTACCCCACGATGCCAGCGTGGAGGGGTTAGTGCTGTGACTTAGGTCTCAGGTGAAACGGTATGAGGTCAATAGAGCAGCCACATTCAGCCTATTTTGAGCAATTGGTCACAAACTCTCGAGCCAGTCGTCATCGGACCCCTCGTTAACACCTTCGAACAACGGTGTGCTGAGATAGCGTTCACCTGTGTCCGGCAACATGGCGAGAATCACGGACCCTTTCGGAGCCTTCTCCGCAATGGCTAAAGCAGCCGCCAATGTAGCGCCCGATGAAATACCCGCGAAGATGCCCTCTTTGTGCGCCAGTTCTCGCGATACCTCGATCGACCGCTCATCCGTCACGGGGAGCAGTTCGTCAAAGACCTCGCGATTCAGCACTTCCGGTATGAAGTCCGGCGTCCAGCCCTGGATTTTGTGTGGTGCCCAGTCAGCACCTGACAGCAGAGCGGCGGTTGCCGGCTCCGTCGCAACGACTTTGATGTCCGGGCGGGCTGCCTTCAGAATCTCGCCCGCGCCGGTCATTGTTCCACCGGTGCCGTATCCCGACACCCAGTAATCCAGTCGCCTGCCTGCAAAATCCCGGAGAATTTCCGGCCCTGTGGTATTGCGGTGAAAGGCGGGGTTCGCCTCGTTTTCAAATTGCCGGGCGAGAAACCAACCATGTTTCTCCGCGAGCTCTTCGGCTCTCTTTACCATACCCGTGCCGCGCTCTGCCGCCGGCGAAAGAATCACCTTGGCACCCATACCGCGCATGATCTTGCGCCGTTCAATCGAAAATGAATCCGCCATTATTGCAACGAACTGATAGCCCTTCGCCGCACAGACCATTGCCAGCGCCACACCAGTGTTTCCTGATGTCGCTTCAATAACTGTTTGGCCGGGCTTCAACGTGCCGCGTTGTTCAGCGTCATTAATGATCGCAAATGCCAGTCGGTCTTTGACCGAAGCCAGTGGATTAAACGACTCCACCTTCACATACAATTCGACGTGGTCGGGGCCCATTTTATTGAGCCGTACGATCGGTGTGTTGCCAATGGTTTCGAGAATATTGTTGTAGATCATTTTTTTGTTAGCCTTTTTGAGCGATCCTGACTTCAGGTTTAGCATATTTATGCGGCGATTGCGGCTCTCGGTCTTGCTGTTCACCGCCCAGGGCCGCAACCTCACCGACGATCAGCATCGCGGGAGCCGTTACGCGATGTGCATCAGCCAATAATGTCAGTTGGCCAAGCGTTCCTCGAATGACGCGTTGTTCCGGCGTCGTTCCTTTTTCTATGATGGCAATGGGCGTATCGGCAGCACGGCCATGCTCGACCAAATTGTTCATCAAGTCACCGAATCGCCGGACGGCCATGTAAAACGCCAGCGTTTGCGTATCTCTTGCAAGCGCAGTCCAATCGAGATTATCGACCGAGTTTTTGCCGTGGGCGGTAACGAAGGCCACTGACTGCGACAGCTCGCGGTGGGTCAGCGGAATTCCCGCATACGCCGCGCAACCCGCAGCAGCAGTGATGCCGGGAACGACCTGATGCGCCAGGCCAAACTTCTGCAGCGCCTCGGCTTCTTCACCACCCCGTCCGAAAATAAATGGATCACCGCCTTTTAAGCGGCAGACTCGTTTCCCGGAACGAACAAGACCCACCAAAAGCGTATTGATTTCCTCCTGAGAATTCGCGCGGCAACCCGGAGTCTTGCCGACGGAAATCAAATCGGCATCGCGCCGCGCCATTGCCAGCACCTCGGATGAGACAAGTCGATCGTGAAGGATGACATCGGCAGTCTGCATGATTTGTAGCGCACGAACGGTCAGCAAGCCCGGATCACCAGGACCCGCGCCGACCAGCCATGCCTCGCCGGCCTGCTCTTTCGTCGAATCGTCAAGCAACTGACTGAGCCTGACTTCCGCGGAAGTGATGTCACCGGCGATGGCGTCGCTGGCGATCGGGCCGTCGAACACCGACTCCCAGAAGCGTCGGCGACTCAACAAGTCGCCCAAGCGCTTGCCGACTCGCTCACGCCAATCACGAGCCAATGACGCAAGCGTCGATATTCCTGCGGGTAACATCATTTCGATTTGGGCGCGCAGCTTTCGAGCTAATACAGGAGCTGCACCGCCGGACGATATTGCGACGACGACCGCACCCCGATCAACGATCGCCGGCGTGATGTAACTGCAGTTCTTGATGTCGTCGACACCATTGCAAAAAATGCCGGCATCGGTCGCATACCGATAGACGGCCTGCTCGACTTCGGGGATTCCAGTCGCGCTCACGACGAGCCAATTGCCAGCGACATCCGACGATCGGAATTCACGAGCGACCAGTCGATGGTCGTTTGCCTTGACGAAACCTCGCAGCGCCGCATTGAACTCTGGCGCCACGACGGTGATCGTCGCACCGGCCGAGCTCATCAGCCGTACTTTTCGTAAAGCAATGTCCCCGCCGCCAACGACAAGGCACGCGCGATCGCGAAGATTGAGAAAAGCGGGGAAATAGTCCACTGAATGATCCTTTGGCAGAGGCAGTCACTATATCTGCGACCGGCGAAGCCCAAAAGACGGGCTGTTTCTGCTGATATAGCTTTCGGTTATAAGAATCTGTTATAGGTAACAGAGGATTTGAAACTGAATAGGCCATTCGCGGTCAGATACATGAACGAAGCTGAACAAAACCACTGATGAAGCTGCAACAACTCAAATATCTTTTGGCCATTGTCGACAACGGACTGAACATCACCGCTGCCGCCGAACGCATGTATACGAGCCAACCTGGCGTCAGCAAGCAGCTCAAACTGCTGGAAGAAGAGCTGGGCATGCAGTTGTTCACGCGCAAGGGAAAAAGCCTCGGAGGTATCACCGCTGGCGGTCATCAGGTCATTGAGCGCGCGCGCATTATCATGCGTGAAGCGGACAACATTCGAAGCCTGGCCTCGGATTACTATCAGGAAGAAGAGGGTTCTCTTGCGATAGCGACGACACACACGCAGGCGCGATACGTACTACCGGATATCGTTGCCGAATTCCGCAAGCGCTTTCCCAAAGTGGCGCTGAACCTGCATCAGGGAACATCGGAACAAATCGCGGATATGGTTTCCGCCAACGACATCGACTTTGCCATTGCGACCGGCTCCAACGAGTTATTTGCCGATCTCATGTTGGTGCCCAGCTACCGTTGGGATCGATCCATCGTCGTCCCGAAGGGTCATGACCTGACCAAACTCGATCGCAAAATCACTTTGCAGGACCTCGCCGAATTTCCATTGGTCACCTATGTTTTCAGTTTCGGCGGCCAGTCTTCACTTAAGACTGCGTTCGCGAATGAAGGCCTGGATCCCGATGTCGTGTTCACGGCGCGCGACGCCGATGTCATCAAAACCTATGTTCGAATGGGTCTCGGTGTCGGAATTGTCGCCAGCATGGCTGCCGATTGTGCGGACAGGAAGGACCTGACGGTTATCGACGCGGAGGGATTATTTCCTCGCAGCACGACCTGGATCGGCTACCGAAAGAACGCGGTATTGAGACGATACATGGTTGACTTTATTCAACTTTTTGCATCGCACGTTTCGGCGAAGCAGCTTGAAGATATTCGCCGCGCCGAATCGCAGCAAGATATCGACAGCCTGTTCGATGCTTCAAAGCTACCCGTACGCGGTGGCTGTGTTGAAGGTGTAACCGAAGCCGCGTGAGCTCGCTGCACTAGTACTCAAGCTTGCGACACGCCTGACCGAGCGCCATTCGAAACTCATCATGTTGTGCCAGCTGTCGCGCAAAGTCCGACTCGGACGAACCTCCCTTGGCGCGCAGTAGTTGTCGCATCCGGCGCTTCGCATCCGGCGACCACGATGATGGATTCGCAGCGGCAACGATCGGCGCTATCGCTCTGAACGACCGCTGTTCTGATGGCGACCAACGATGGTAGTTGCGCAGTCGCAGCTTCCGAGCGACGTCTTCAGCAACGACATCAACCGCATCGCGCCGGCTCGTTTTTCCGGTTTCCGCCAAAACGGTCGTTACCAGTCTGGAACTCGCTGTCAACCACTCCTCTTCGAAGAGTTCACTTGTGCGGGTGCCGGGCAGGGTCAAGTGCATGTCGCAACCCGCGAGCATTCGTAACGTTTTCACGCTGCTGCGATAACGCGCATCGTTCTTTTTCTTTTCGGCTTCGCGCAATGCGAGCTCTCGAATATCTTTCGTGACCGGTCGAAAACCCAATCGATAATAAAACCAGAAAGCGCCGCTTTGCAGTGCTTCGCGATTGTCTCCGCCGAACTGATAAGGATTGATGATGAAGCGTGAACATCCGCTCAGAAAATGAAAGACGCGCAGCACCTGAACCCAGAGAAACGAAGCCTCGCTACCGCGATATTCGTCGAAAATATTGATCCCGGTGTTTGCTTGTTTAAATAGTGCACTCGATCCGCCGTAGCCGATTGGCACGCCATTCGACAGGATCAGAAAACCCATCGTGCATTCGATCGGATAGCGATGCTCCGGTCGCAGCCCGAAAACAGCGATCGATACGCCGTCGCCGACATCAAATTCATAAACCTCATCGGGATTTGCGTGGTTGAAATGATGGGTTTCGCGATGCCGCACAGCGAGCGACGCCATCGCCACGTCCAGAAGCACTTTGCCGCGCTTTCTTGTCACTTTGGGATGTGATCCGAACGGTCGCTGAATCTCACTTTTGACATTCCGGGGGGTGCGACGCATGCCGGCCTCTCGGGTTCGCACGTCGGCGATCGGCATAATGTTCTGAGACTTAGACAGACCGCAGTTACCCAGATCACAAATCAGTGGCAAGTCCGCGGCCTCATACAGATAGTGGCAGCTTGAGGTCGACGGCATCTTTCGGACTTGCGCCAGAAGCCAGTCGAAGTCTGTCCCGTTCGTGCCCGCTCGCGCCAAATCCAGCCATTCGCGTGCCGTTACGTACCCGCTATCAAAAAACTCGTCCTCACCCGGCTCCAGGAGGCACCTGAGCAAGTCATCAACCTGTTCGTCGTTTTCGACCGCAGGCCAGTCAATAGAGACCGCGCCAGGGGCTATTTTCGCCAACCATTCAGAGACCGGTCGTGAGAATCGATAATAGAGGATGGTCCCGGCGATGCCGCTATCGATCAATTCCTGTTGTTTTGATTTCGGTAGATTGGCAACTCGTGCGTTAAAGTCTGCCAATTGTCGCAGCGCATCGCCGTATTCCTCCAAAGACGTTGGGAACGCAGTCCCGAAACACAGATTTCTGTGCAGGAGCGTTAGCTGTCTGGCAGATGATTTATCGCGCCGCATCACCAGCTTTACCTTAGCCGGGTGCGGGTCAGGAACAATAGGTAATTGTCGGGGGGTCGTACTTTTGGGCTATGGACTGCCCTGACTATGCTGACTGCGCATCACGAAACGACTCGCCGAAGTCCAGCTCATGCAGGCCGCACTCGCGTTTGAGTCCGAAGAATCTCGTATCTTCAACGGAATCGACCTCGGCTAATGACTTCGTCGTATGCACATCACCAATCGAGACATAGCCCTTCTCCCATAACGGGTGATAAGGCAGATCGTGTTTCTTCAGATAGTCGTAGATGTCCTTGTCTGTCCAATCGGCGATCGGATAAACCTTGAATCGGTCGCCAGAACGTTCAACGAACGGCGTATCCGCACGCTCGAGGGACTGACTTCGGCGCAGACCAGAAAACCAAGTGCCAACGCTCAATTCCTCGATCGCACGCTGCATCGGCTCGACCTTGTTTTCGTGATTGTAGGCATCCAGACCCGCCAGGCCCTGCATCCAGCGCTTGCCATGTTTTTGTTCCTGCCATGCGGCGGACCTTCCGGGGGCATAGACCTTTAAGTTCAGGTTGAGCCGATCTACAAGCTCGTCAACGAACTGGTAGGTTTCGGGAAAAAGATAGCCTGAGTCGATAAGCACAACGGGAACGTCCGGCTGCTGTTGTGACACGAGGTGCAGCATCACAGCCGACTGTGCGCCAAAACTCGAGCTTACAATGTGTTGCCCGGGTAAGGTCTTCAGCGCCGACGCAATTCTGGCTTCAGCTGTCATGGATCAATCTCCCGGCTGTGACTTCTTTCGTTGTGCCGCTTCGAATCAAATAGTCTCCGAAGTGTTCATCCATATTTCGTTCAGAAGCGAACGCCGCAAAAAGTGGATTGAGTGCTCCCAGTACTTCCTCCTCGTTCGCGTTATCGAGGAAGGGAGCACCCAATCGCTCGCCCGCGAAGCCTGCGCCTAGAAAAAGGGTGTATCGGCCGGGGCCTTTCCCGACCAAACCGATCTCTGCAATGTAAGGACGCGCGCAACCATTGGGACAGCCCGTCATTCGTATCGTGATTGGCTCATCGGCCAGTCCGCGCTGTTGTAGTGCTTTATCCAGCTTGTCGATCAAGGACGGCAAATAGCGCTCGCTCTCGGCCATCGCGAGACCGCAGGTCGGAAAGGCAACGCAGGCCATCGAATTGAGGCGGAGAGGACTTGCGTGGACGTTGTTTTCTATGCCGAATTCAACAAGCAGGGCCGTGACGTCAGCTTTGTCCTTATCTGCGACTTTGCTAATCATCAGATTCTGATTCGGCGTCAGGCGGAATTCTGATTTGTGCTTTTGTGCGATGGCGCGGAGTCCGCTCAGGAGGCGCCGGTTCGCGACATCCGCCACACGACCGCCCTCTACAAACAAGCCGTAGTGCCAGGCGCCAACGCTGTCTTTTTGCCAACCATAAACATCACCGTTCGCGACAAACGAGTATTTCTCTGCTGCTGCAAACTCAATACCCGAGCGCTGCTCGACTTCACTTCGGAACCAGTCAAGCCCGCGATCGTCAATCGTGTATTTGAGACGAGCATGCTTTCGGTTGGTGCGATCACCGTTATCCCGTTGTGTCGTAACCACGGCTTCTGCCACCGCGAGAACATGCTCGGCAGCGATGAATCCGAGATCATCACCAAGCCGTGGGTATGTATCCTTCTCTCCGTGAGTCATACCCATGCCGCCGCCGACAGTTACATTGAATCCGGCAATCTCGCCATTCTTCACTATCGTTATGAAACCAAGGTCCTGCGTGAATACGTCCACATCATTCTGGGGCGGCACAACGAAGGCCACTTTGAATTTTCGCGGCAGGTAGGTATCACCGTAGATCGGTTCTACTTCGGCCTTTGACGACTCGATCTTCTTACCGTCCAGCCAGATCTCGTGGTAAGCGCGACTCTTCGGCATCAGGCGTTCCGACAGCGCTTCCGCGTGATGCTGAACGTCTCGGTGGATATTGGACAAAGCTGGCAGTGGCGGCGACATGACATTGCGATTCACGTCACCGCAGGCGGCGATTGTATCGAGCGTCGCTTGATTTATTTCAGCAACGGTCTGCTTTAGATTGCGCTTTACAACGCCGTGATACTGAATCGCCTGACGAGTGGTAAGACGAATAGACTGATTGGCGTGCTCGGTAGCGATACGATCCAGACCCAGCCACTGTGCGGTTGTCACGAGTCCACCGGGGATACGCGCTCGAATCATAAAACTGAAAGCGGGTTCCAGTTTCTGCCTTTTCCTTTCGCTGCGAATATCGCGATCGTCCTGCTGATAGATCCCGTGAAACTTGGACAACTGCGTATCTGAATCCGCAATAGCTCCCGTCAACGGATCGACGAGTCCGTCGGCGATCGTGCCGCGCAGATGACGACTCGCTGCTTTGATTTTTTCTACTTCGGTGAAATCAACGTCTGACATTAGTAAACGTCCCGCTGATAACGGCCCAAGCTGCGCAGGTCTTTCAGCATTTGCGTTGCTTCATCGACCTCAATCCCGCCGTGTGTTGAGAGCACATCAATGATTGCGTCATGGACGTCATTTGCCATTTGCTTGGCATCGCCGCAGACATAAATGGCCGCACCGCTCTCGACCCAGCGATACAGCTCGGCGCCGTTCTCACGTATGCGATCCTGCACATAGATTTTCTGCTTTTGGTCTCTCGAAAACGCAACGTCGAGTCGCGTCAGTAGACCCTGTTTGAGGTAGCGCTGCCATTCAAGCTGGTACAGAAAATCACTGTCAAAATGTCTATCGCCGAAGAACAACCAACTGTCACCCGCTGCGCCTTGCTCAACTCTCTGCTCCATGAACGCCCTGAACGGCGCAACGCCAGTACCTGGACCGATCATGACAATCGGAACATCTGCGTTGGGTAATCGGAATCGCGAATTTTTCTCCACAAAAACCGAAACCGTCTGACCTTCTTCCAATCGATAAGCAAGATGCGTGGAAGCGGATCCCCAGTGTTCTTTGCCGAATGCCTCATAGCGAACGGCAGCGACGGTCAAATGGACTTCGTCGGGGTTGGCTTCCAGGCTCGAAGCGATCGAATACGAGCGCGGACCAAGGCGGCGCAACATCGAAACAAATTGCTGGGGTTCGACAGCTGCCGGATAACAGCGAATGACATCAATGACTTGATGCTCTTCAATAAACGCAGTGAGTGATTTCGGCTCGCTCGTTTCCATTAGCGAACTGAGGTCTTCATTGCCCGCGATGGCCGCCCAATCCCTCAGAAAGCCAAGGTTAACGACGGTGATTTCAAGCGTATTACTCAGCGCATCAATCAGTGAAAGTGCATCGTTTTTGACGGTGACGCTGGCATTCGCGTCAAAATTCAACTCGGCCAATAGCTCTGCAACCAACTGCGGTGGGTTGCTGGCAATAACCGCCAGGGAGTCACCCGCCTCGTACCTGAGTCCGGACCCCTCGATCGACAATTCAATATGGCGTACATCCTTGCTGGACGAGCCACCGGTGATTTTCTGATTCACCAGCACTTCGGCCGGAAACGGATTCGTCTTGTCGTGGGCAGAAACAGCTTCTACAGCGCGCAAAGCCGGAATGGCAACAGCACTTTGGGTCTGCAGAAGATTCGGCAACGCCGCCGCAATTCGATTCGCCCATTCGGTCGCGGGGTCATCGTAGTCCAGATCGCACTCGACCAGCGCTTCGAATCGCTGAGCACCCAGCTCTGCCAGTCGCGCATCGAATTCCCGGCCAGTCTGACAAAAGTTAACGTAGCTGCTGTCGCCCAGCGCCAGCACGGAGTATTTCAGCGCATTGAGTGCAGGCGCCTTTTTCGACATTAGAAATTCGTGGAATAGCTCGGCATCATCCGGTGGATCCCCTTCACCGTGTGTGCTGATAACGAACGTGACGAGCGATTCGCGTTTCAGGTTTGCGGGCCTGTAGTCGGCGAGGCTGATGGCTTCAGCCGTGAACCCGGAAGCATTGGCGAAACTGACTAGCGCCGCCGCGACGTCCTCACCGTTGCCAGTTTGTGAGCCGAATAGCACCGTCAGCTTATCGTCGCCGGCGGAACTCTGCTCATTGGATGCCGGCGAAAAAAGTCCCGGGATAATTGCCGGCTGACCGCCAGCTGCAAGTCCGGCCGCATAGCCCGACACCCATTGCAGTTGCGGTGGCGACAATCCGGACACCGCCGATTGAAGGCTGTTCGTCTGTTCTGTATTCAGCGGCAAGACGCCGGTGGGCAAACCACCCATAAGAGCAACTCCTGAATGCATCGAAGCCGCGCGTCATTGCGCGGCATTCAGGTTTACCTTAGGGGGCCGCTCTTATGGCGTGAACGGTTTGTTTGTTATTCGCTTATAACAAGCGCGAATAACAAGCACTCGTTTCAATAAATGCGAATACCGCCATGGCGCATACGGCTGCGGCGATCGACCCACCACATTCCCGCCAAGACTCCGGCGATCAGACAAACGGCGATCGCAATAGCGACCCAGCTGAAGGGCAGGCTGCCCCTGTATTGCTCTTTGAGTCCCTGGATAGAGGTATTTTCCTCTTCCAGAGCGGCGATCCGTGCATTCGCTTCGCCGAGTTGCGAATCGAAGCTCAACGCGTCATTTCTCAGCGCTTCAATAGTCGCCGCCGGAGCTGCGAAGGCCTGTTTGGTCTCTTCAAGCTCTGCGACCAGCGCATTACGTTCCGCCGTTATTTCGGCGACGATCAGTTTGGCCGGCTTGTCGTCCACGAGATAGGCCGCCTTCACCCAGCCCTCTGTTCCGTCCGGCAATCGCACGTTGGCGTAATTTCGATCGCGCGACAAAATTTCCATGGCTTGCCCGCTATCAAGCATTCGTGTCGACCGGCCGCTCGTGTCCTCGGCTTCGTAAAGCCCGAGTCGGAGATTGTCGGTCACATAAGCAGTATCGCCGAATGCGGTCAGCGGCAGCAGGGCCAGCAGCCCAATCGTTCCCCAAACTGTATGACGCATGCTTATCTCCTTTGCCCGCCGCGAGTGTACCTTATTGTTCGTATAACCAGCGCAGTAATGCCTCCTGCACTTCTTCACCAGGACCGCGGTGAATATCATTGTAATTTTGCAGAGCGACAACGGCAAAACGGCGCCCCGATTTCGACTGCAAATATCCAGCAATAGCGGTGACATGGTCCATCGAACCTGTCTTTAGGTGCGCCTTGCCAACCAGGTCCGTATTCGAAAAACGACGACGCAAGGTCCCGTCCAGTCCGGACAAAGAAAGAGACGCGAGGTATTCGGGCATATACGGTTGTCGCCACGCGAACTGCAACATCGCCGCCATGTCCTTCGCCGTCGTTCGGGTTTCTCTGGAAAGACCTGCACCATTAGCGATCGCAATATCGGTGGAGCCAAGCCCCTTGTCTGCAAGCCAGCTCGATATCGCCGCACGGCCACTGTCCTCGGTCCCTGGAACGCCGTTAACTTCAGCCCCGAGTGTGTACAACAACTGGCGAGCCATCACGTTATTACTGTGCTTGTTAATGCGCGCGATCATTTCGCTCAGTGGCAGGGACGTAAACGACAGCAATGGCTCGGCATCGTCTTCAACCACGACATTTCGCCACTGACCACCGAGTGAACCGCCGGAGTCACGCCACATCGAATCAAACAGCCCATACGCGAACTCGTTGTGAGATAGCGCGGTTCGATCCATAGCGTAGCGTTTGCAGCCATTTGGAAAGCGTCCCGAAAACGTGACCTCGTCATCGCTCTCGTTTGTCGTAATAGTGATTCCACGTTGATAGCCGCGACAGCTGCCATTCGACAGACCCAGCTTATTTTCGACGCGGAGGTTGTCGAGCGCGGGGTCCATTTGTACGTCAACGGCACCGTTCTCGAGATCCGGTTCAAACCAATAACGTACAACCTTGAAGTTCATCAGCAATGCATTTGGGGCAACGTTGTATGCGCGCAGCGGTTGCCGGTCAAAAGCCGCCGGATCATCGTACCCAACATCGAACCAGCTATCGTCCAGCAATAAATCGCCCGTGATGTCCTGCACCCCGGCACGGCGGATTCTTTGCAGCAATTGCCACACGCGTTCCGTTACGAGGTAAGGATCACCGTAGCCCTTCAGAATCAGGTCGCCGTCCAGACGACCGTTTTTGATTTCGCCATCTGCAAACACATCGGTCCGCCAACGATAGGCCGGACCCAGGATGTCGAGCGCGACCAGCGTTGTGACCAGTTTGATGGTTGACGCTGGATTTCTTGCCTGATCGCCCCGCCATTCAATAACAGGTTCACCGGTTTCTACGTCGACAGCGTAAATGCTGAGTGACTCCGCAGGCACGTTCCGAATCGTCAACGCGCTGCGAACTCCGATGGGTAAATCGGAGTCGCTTGCCTGGGTATTTGTTGCCAGAACACTCAACAGGAAAATGATAAAAACAATGATGATCTGCCTCATAGAGTCCTTTCCGTTTCTTCCTGTTCCAACAAGTGTTTCTCCAGCGCTCGGGTCGCGGTTCGGTGAATCACCCAGGTCGCAGCAATAATAGCCGCAATGCCTGCCCCGATTATCCAGTAACCCAATTCTGACGGAGCCGCCTCGCCTGACAGTATCTGACCGACATCGCGTGCAAGAGTGCCGAGGTAAACGTACAGAGCGATGGCAGGCAACATCCCGACCGCTGTTGCAAAAAAATGTGTGCTCGCTCGAACCGACGTTGCGCCGTAGATGTAGTTCAGCAAATTGAACGGGATAATTAGCGACAATCGGGTCAACACAACGATAACGAATGCCTCTTCACGCAATGCCGCTTCAATGGCATGTACACGAGCGTTGTCAGCAACACGTTTGCGAACCCAATTTCGCAGCACCCATCGCCCGAATTCAAAGGCGCCCTGCGCGCCGAGTGGAACCGCAACCGCCGCGAACAAAAATCCAGGCAGGAAACCGAACAGGAAGCCACCGATCATCATTGCCACAGAGCCCGGCAGAAATAGAACCGTTGCGACTACGACAAAGACGATATAGACAAGGGGTCCGGCCACTGGATGGTTTTGCCCCCATTCGACGAGCGAGCTGACCCAAACGGCCAGGGGGAGATAGCTGAGACTGGTCGCAAGCGCAATGAAGGCAAGCACCAGCGCGAATCGTTTGATCGACACCATTATTGGACCACTCGCTTGGAAATATTTAATGTCCGAATCCGATCAGCCAGTGTCGTCGGTCTTACGCCGAGCAGCTCCGCTGCGCCACCGACGCCTGATACCTTCCAGTTTGACTGTTCGAGCGCCTTTTCGATGTTGTTCTTCTGAAAATCCCGCATGTCTTTCTCTGTAAGCACTTCATTACTCGCAATAGAGGTTTCAGCGATCGCATCAATATCGATCTTAAGTCCCGGCATCGACAAGTCTAATCGCAACACCTTGCCGGTTGAAAGGATCACCGCTCGTTCAATGACATTTTTCAATTCGCGAACGTTTCCCGGCCAATTATACGCACGCAAATTCGCCGTCTGAGTGCGCGTCAGTGTCAGCGGCGCGCGCCCGAAGTCCTTGCACGTTTGTTCCAGGAAATGCTGCGCAAGCTGCACGATATCTTCGCCTCGTTCTCGTAACGGTGGCACATCCACCGGAAAAACGCTGAGCCTGTAGAAGAGATCTTCTCGAAACTTTCCGTCGACAATGAGTTGCTCCAGATTGCGATTGGTCGCAGCAATAACTCGCACGTCGACACTGCGAGTGACATCGTCACCCACTCGCTCAAATTCACTCTCCTGCAAGACACGCAGTAACTTTCCCTGCAGCTCCAACGGAATTTCTCCCACTTCGTCGAGGAAGATCGTCCCTCCGTCGGCGAGTTGGAATCTACCAATGCGATCCCGATGCGCGCCCGTGAAGGCTCCTTTGATGTGGCCGAAGAACTCGCTCTCAAAGAGCTCCTTCGAAATCGATGCACAATTGACCTTTACGAGGGGACCATCCGCCCGCGGACTGTGCACGTGAATCGCATGCGCCACCAGCTCCTTGCCGACTCCCGATTCTCCCTGTACCAGAACGCTCGCAGGCGTTTCGGCCACTGCCTCGACACGTTTCATCATGCGGCGTAGCGCCGGGCTGGTACCGATGATGTGCCCGAAGTTCATCGCAACATTAACTTCTTCTCGGAGGTAGTCGCGCTCTCGCTCAAGCTCTTCACGCAGTCGCGCGTTCTCGCTAAGCGTACGTCGCAACTCTCTCTCCGCGCGGCGTCGTTCGGTTACATCTTTGGACGCGACGAGCATTCGATCTACGTTGCCGTCATCGTCGTCGTGCGAGATGGCCGACATAACCAGGTCCAATACGGTGCCGTCTTTGGCCAGCATCTGACGCTCCAGATTATTGAACTCACCGCTTTTGATCAGATCCTTCAGGCGCCCGTCGGCGTAGAACTTTCGGTCGCGTATGCTGAAGAAATCGGTAATAGGTCTCCCGATAACTTCTTCTCTTTGATAGCCCAGCTTCTGCAACCAGTGATCGGTGACAGTAACAATCAAGCCATCACCATCGACCGTGTGCAGCATTGCTGGCGTCGCGCGGTAGAGCGTTCTGTATTTGAAGTTTGCGCGCGCCTGATCCGAAATTTCCGCATACATGGCGACGGTGCGCATGAACTGGCCCTCGTGATCATACTCAATGATCGCGTTGGTCAGGCAGTCGACGACATCGCCCGAACGGGTGACGAAACTGATCGGTTTGTTTTCCAGCTTCCCGGTGCGCCGCAAAGCGGGTCGCAATTCATCGCGCACACGCGCTGCGCTATCCGGCGTCGTAAATTGTTCCGGGCTCCGGCCGACCATCTCTTCGCGTTCGTAGCCCAGACGCTCGAGCATGGTGTCATTCACGTCGAGGTAGACGCCATCCTCGGAAATCGAGGTCGCCATCGACGGCGACTTGCGAAACAGCCATTGGTAGTCGTCTTGCGTAATCATCGGCGCAGTTTATACGGTTTTTCGTAAATTGTCTTACGGATTTCCGTAATTCACGGAATTTCGTAACACACATTTTTTCGTTAACTACATGTTTTTAAAGGTTTTTCAAGGTTGGCACGAGTTGTGCAATATAAGATTTGAAATCCAATCAAATACAGCGACGCATGGATTGTCGGCGCTGCACAAACTAAGGAATCGATCATGAAAAGCAAATACTTTGAAAACGGCCTCGCGCTCCTGGGCGCTCTGGTAATCCTCGTCGGCGTTTCCGCGGCGGTAAACATCGCGTTCGCTGGCGATATGGGAACGGTTGAAATTCACGGCTTAGCCCATAGTTAATTCGAACGACTAACCCCCAACGGCGGTTGCAGGCCAGAGATCTCCCCCCCTGACTTTCTGGCTATCAACCCCGTACTCACCGGAAGGACTTCGGTGAACAAACGGACCATGATGGTCCGGCGGCATCCCCCCTGCCGTAATGTTAAGGCGCCGGAGATTCTTCTTCGGCGCCTTTTTTACTGGGCGGCGGGGTTATTCAGGATACTGCCGATGCGCTTCGGCACGACTGGCTCGGCCCTCGGCACCGCGACGACTGATCATCTCGCGCAACTGGCTAAGCCATCGGCGCGCCCAAACAAATTCGATCGCCAAAATTGCCAGCCCTAACGGGATCATTACGATTGCAGGACCGGGCGTTAAGATCATCACGATGCCCAATAGCAGTACGCTAGCACCGACAATAGAAATTACGATTCGACGTCCGGTCGAATAGGTGAAATTGATGGCTTTCTTTATCATGACCTGGGCATTCGATCGATCACGTCGTGTCGACCGACAAATGCAGATCCAGAAACTCGAGCGTACGACGCCAGGCATCCTCCGCAGTTGCGGCATCGTAGTTGATACCGGTCGGATTCGCGAAAGCATGTCCGACGCCGGGGTAGATATGCACTTCGTAGTTCTTGCGCAAGCGTTCCAGTGAATCCCGAAACGCCTCTACTGACGCGACTTTGATGCCTGTGTCCTCGGCGCCGAAAAGGCCCAGAATCGGGGCACCGATTGGCCGTAGCGCGTCTTCGTCGTCAGTGACCTGACCGTAATAGATAACGCTCGCATCCAGCTCCTCGGGAAATAGTTGCGCTGCGCCTAAGGACCAACCGCCGCCAAAACACCAACCGATAGATCCGATCCGCGGCGCACCGGCGGTATTACTGACAAAGTCAAAAGCGGCACGAATATTTGCCTTGCCCGAGTCAGGGTCTTCGATCGCCTCCATCATTAAGACTCGCGCTTCACCAGGCGTACTCGCTACTTTGCCTTTAAATAAATCAACGGCGAAGACGATATATCCTTCGCCCGCCAAACGATCCGCCATAGCACGGATATTGTCGTTCAGCCCCCACCATTCGTGGATCATGATGACCGCCGGCAGTGGCTCAAACATGTCGGCCGGTGCGGCGAAGTAGCCATAGACCAATTCATCCCTGTGCTCGGTATATGCCATCGTCTGTGAAACGACAGGGCGGGACGGAGCAACACCAGCCGCCGGACTCGGCGCGGTAGTGTCGTTCGCGTGTTCGCGAGACATCGCATCGACGTTCGCGCGCGCAGCAGCCGCGGCGTCAGTAGCCTCTGTCTCCACCTCGCACGCGGCAAGCGATAAGGCCGCTAGTGCCATTGTCAAAATAAGACCTGATCGCGTTGACTTGCCTGTGTACATATAAAATTCCTGTCCAAATGGTCCACTTAATCACGCGCTGCGGGGCCCCGTTGCAACGACCTGATACGAGCAAGTGTAATAGAAAATTGCGGCAGTTTGCGATGCCTGCTTTAGACTATGTCGATCGCACCCTGTCTGGAGGCCCAATGACGCTGCTTGCCGAGTCCTTGATTTACCTGCTCGCCGCTGTAATCGCAGTGCCCTTGAGTCGACGTCTCGGCCTTGGAGCTGTTCTGGGCTACCTGACTGCCGGCATAATCATCGGGCCATTTGGTTTCGGCTTTGTTCGCGATGCCGATCATATTCTTCATTTCGCCGAACTCGGCGTCGTATTCCTTCTCTTCATCGTCGGACTCGAACTCAAGCCCTCCCGGCTGTGGGTTATGCGGCGAATGGTATTTGGGCTTGGCGTTTCCCAGGTTTTCGTATCCGCGGTCGCGATTGCGCTGATCGCCTGGGCGTTCGGGTTTGGTGGCAATGCGGCTATCGTAATTGGACTGGTCCTCGCACTATCTTCAACCGCGTTCGTGTTGCAGATGCTCGCGGAAAAAAAGCAACTCGCCGCCACTCATGGCCGGGCGGCATTTTCGATTTTGCTGTTTCAGGATCTTGCCGCCATTCCATTGATCGCCATTTTGCCGCTGCTCGGCGCCAGTCAATCGGTCAGTGATGGTATCGACTACGTACAAATCGGTTTGATGGCTGCGACAATTACCGGACTCATCGTCGGCGGGCGCTTCCTGCTCAAACCGGTCCTGCAGATCGCAGCGCGTTCCGGCATTCCGGAAATTTTCACGGCGACGGCATTACTGGTCGTAATCGGATCGGCTCTGTTGATGCAGGTCGCCGGCATGTCGATGGTTCTCGGCGCATTTATCGCTGGCATGATGCTCGCCGATTCAGAATACCGACATCAACTGGAGGCAGACATTGCCCCTTTCAAAGGACTGTTACTGGGCCTGTTTTTCATCGCCGTTGGAATGTCCGTCAATATTGGTCTGCTACTCGACGTCCCGGAGCGAGTCCTCGTTATTGTCGCTTTGCTTATGGCAAGCAAGGCTATCGTCCTGTATCCGTTGGCCCGCCTGTTCGGAATGTGCGATCGCGCGGCGGCACTAAAACTGGCCGCGGTTCTTGCGCAAGGCGGCGAATTTGCCTTTGTCCTGTTGAGTATTGCAGCCAGCGAAGCGGTATTACCTCAAGCCGTGATTGACGAACTGATACTGGCCGTCGCGCTTTCCATGCTAATGACGCCTTTCTTATACGCAGCCGCAGAACTCGCGGGCGGCAAGATGTCCAAACCTGTCGAGCCCGACTTCGACATGCCAGCTGATGATCACCATGACGTCATTATCGTCGGTTTCGGACGAGTGGGTCAGATTGTCGGGCGCATGCTGAACGTCGTCGGCGATTCTTTCACCGCCCTCGAGAGAGACTCATCTCAGGTCGAATTCGTACGGCGCTATGGGGCGACGGTGCATTACGGCGATGCTTCGCGACTTGATCTGTTGCGTGCGGCTGGAGCCGAACACGCGAAAATATTTGTGCTGGCGATTTCTGATCTCGAGGAGTCGATGAAAATTGCCGAAGTGGTTATCCGCAATTTCCCGCACCTGAAAATTGTCGCGCGAGCTCGTAATCGGCGACACGCCCACAAGTTGATGGATTTGGGTGTCGAGCATATTTATCGCGAAACCCTGCTTTCGAGCCTGGCAATGTCAGAACAAATACTGACCAAGCTGGGTCAATCGCCGGAAGACGCCAGACATGCCATTGAGTCGTTCTGCGAGCGGGACTCGCGACTGCTACTGGAGCAGCACGCGATACATGATTCCGAAGAAATGCTTATCCAGACATCAAAAGATACGTTGACCGAGCTGGAATCAATTCTAAGAAGAGACAAGCCCAACAGCTAGTCGTCCTCGTCGTCATCCCATTCTTTCAACTTGCTTTTGTCGACTCGCTCCCACTCGCGCTCGCTCTGCCGCATATAGCCAACAACCTTCGCGATCGTGTAAACAATCACGAACACGATAAAAACCAAGAGATATTTCAGACCATCAGGCATGATACCGACCTCACAATGTCGGCTTCATTGTAAGGCACAAGGACAATCCGATGACAGACATCTCACGTCTGGCCAATATGGCCGAAATTCTCAGCGCAGTTATCGTGGTCGGCGGTATTATTTTTGCGGTTATACAGATGCGTCAAACACGTCAGCAACGGCGAGAAATGGCGGCCATCGAATTGTTCCGCTCATTCGGCAGCGAAGCGTTTACCAATGCTTATCGGAATGTCCTTCACTACCCTGACGGTCTGAACACGAAGCAGCTGCAAGAGAAATACGCGGACGGCGATCTCAATGCCATGCTTATCTGCACCACCATGGAGAACGTCGGAGTCATGATGTACCAACGAATCGTGCCTTCAGCCGTTGTCAGCAACCTGATTGGATCCAGTACCGTGATTCTCTGGAAAAAGCTGGAGGTCTGGGTCACCGACTTACGAACAGAGATCGATAACCCGTATGCCTTCGAGTGGTTCCAATGGCTCGCGCTGAAACTTGAAGACTTGCAGGATGATTCGGACCTGCCAGCCTACAAGTCGCAAACAAACTGGGTCCCGAGCAACCTGAGCAGTGAAATTTAGGATCCCGCCAGGACTGTGTCGGATCCCAAGCTCATTGAGATAAAAAACGCGACCCTGTGGCGTGGTTCGACCTGTGTCTTCGAGGACCTGTCGCTGGACATCGAACAACACGAACGCGTAGCGATACTGGGGCCCAACGGGCCGGGCAAGTCAACGTTACTGATGACGATCAATCGTCAGATATACCCTGCCAGCAAACCTGCTTCATCCGTCCGGATCCTCGGTAAAGACCGATGGAATGTCTGGGAACTTCGCAAACGGATCGGCGTTGTCTCGAATGATTTACACCAGCGCTATGCACCGAAGACATCGGCCCTTGAGGTCGTCGTATCCGGCTTTCATTCCAGCATCGGCGTTCACGGCGTCGTCGCCAATCATGTCAGCGCCGATCAGGTCGAATCCGCGATGAGTACCCTGGCTGAGCTGGGTATTGAGTCCTTATGCAAGACACCGCTAAAGCACATGTCATCCGGGCAGCAACGACGCTGCCTCCTGGGTCGTGCGCTGGTTCATGATCCTGCCACTCTGATTCTTGATGAACCGACATCAGGCCTCGATTTTGCCGCCAGCTTCGATTATCTCGGGCGTATTCGCCGCCTGGCTCAAGACGGTCGCAACATTGTCATCGTGACCCACCATCTGAACGAGATTCCACCCGAGGTTGACCGCGTTATTCTGCTTCAGGCGGGAAAAATCGCGGCAGACGGAAGCAAATCGTCTGTACTGACCAGCGAAAAACTGAGCGAAGTCTACGAGACCCCTGTCCGGGTCGCCGAAGTTGACGGCTACTACCTGGCCTACCCTGGAGTAACTGCCCAGGGCTGATCTTCGCTAAGATTCAAAAACGTGACCTGATACGATACTTGCCAATGCTTCGGGGCCTATTCTCTACCTTATGTTGAAGACAGCGCGAACAATTCTAAGCGGAACACCTCTTATTGCACTGCCGGCCCTGGCCGCCGACGGCGAGTTCCAGACGGGCATCACCGGTGTCGGCCCTGCAAAATTCTTGTTCACTCTGGCCGCCGCACTTCTCCTGACGCTGATTTTTCGCTCGACGGCAAACCACCTGGCCCGTTTTGTCACCGCGAAGGTCGGACAATGGCGCATTCGCAAAGCACTGGCCAGACGCAGCCCGGACGTCCTGCACGATTTCATTTTACCCGGCGCTTATGGCGGCCTGGCGAAAATAGACCACGC
>RCNB010000480.1_pt1 | contig 27238 bp, 26 predicted proteins | sample 2041321 | NCBI WGS metagenome assembly RCNB01 (sample SAMN09708232, study PRJNA481090) | Marine sediment metagenome, whole genome shotgun sequencing project. | reverse complement strand
GGCGAAGAAAATAAAGGATGGACTGCAGATGAAGCAAAAGGTTTTATCAAAATTTTAGGGAATCAGAATAAAATTTATCAACAAGTAAATTCAGAATTATGATACACGTCGGAATTATAGGTGGAGCGGGTTATACCGCGGGTGAGTTGATACGGTTACTTCTAAATCACAATAAAACAGCAATCAACTTTGTGTTTAGTACTTCAAATGCAGGTAATAAAGTAAGTGATATCCATCAAGATCTAGTTGGTTCTACAGAGCTGAGATTCTCGAGTACAATCAACTTAGAGGTTGACGTATTATTTTTGTGCTTAGGACATGGAAATTCGACTGCTTTTTTACAAAACAATACATTTTCGTCAACAACAAAAATCATCGATCTAAGTAATGATTTTAGGTTAGAAAAGGAGGCTCTTTTTAACGGAGAAAACTTTGTGTATGGATTACCTGAATTACAGAAAGAAGCCATTAAAAATGCACAATTTATTGCAAATCCAGGATGTTTTGCTACGGCCTTACAATTGGCAATTTTACCGTTAGCAGCAAATGGCTTATTACAAAATGACGTTCATATAAACGCAGTAACAGGAGCGACAGGAGCGGGTACTTCCTTATCTCAAACCACACATTTCACATGGAGAGATAATAATTTTTCATGTTACAAACCCTTTACCCATCAGCACTTAGGAGAGGTGAATCAATCTGTAAAACAACTACAAGCAAATTTTGATTCAGAGATTCTTTTTATGCCAAACAGAGGTAATTTCTCTCGAGGTATTTTTGCCACCGCATATACATATTTTGAAGGGAGCCTGGATGCGGCAAGATCTATGTATGATGATTTTTACCAAGGAGCGGCATTCACTTTTGTATCAGACAATGAATTGCATTTAAAACAGGTGGTCAACACCAATAAATGCTTGATTCATTTGCATAAACACAATAATAAACTATTGATAACAAGTTGTATTGATAATTTATTGAAAGGTGCTTCAGGACAAGCAATTCAAAATATGAATCTGATGTTTGGTTTCGCCGAAACAGAGGGGTTACAACTAAAAGCAAACTTTTTTTAAAATAAAATTATGAAAATCGCAATAATAGGAACAGGGAATTTAGGGCATTCAATTGCAAAGGGATTAATTACCACCAATGCCATTACAAGTTTGTATTTAACTAAAAGAAATATAAAAGATATTACAGCATTTGACGGGTATAAAGATGTCATAATAACAAGTGATAATGCGCTAGCTGTAAAAAAATCAGATATACTAATTTTCGCAGTGCAACCAAGGCATTTTGAGGGTATTTTACAAGAAATAAAACCACTTTTAACAGAAAATCATGTGCTGATATCAACCATTACTGGATATTCTATTGCAAAGATGGAGGCCGTTGTGGGTCAAAACCAATTTGTAATTAGAGCAATGCCGAATACTGCGATTGCGGTGGGTAAATCAATGACGTGTATTTGTAGTAATGAGCAAGGTAAAAAACGGATAAAAATAGCAGAAGCAATTTTTAATAGATTGGGCACTTCCATTGCGATTCCTGAGAGCCAGATGCAAGCGGCCACCGTTGTTTGCGCTAGTGGTATTGCCTTTTGGATGCGACTTATCAGAGCCACAACGCAAGCGGCCATTCAATTAGGTTTTGACGCAAAAGAAGCACAAGAATTGGCAATGTATACCTGCGAAGGTGCTGCTAGTTTATTAATCACAACAGGCAATCACCCAGAGCAAGAAATAGATAAGGTAACGACGCCAAAGGGATGTACAATTGAAGGGCTCAATGAAATGGAGCATAATGGCTTAAGCTCGTCGCTAATTCAAGGAATGGTGAAGTCGTTTAATAAAATCAATACCATAAAAACAGAACAGTTATGAGTTTGTTTGATGTATACCCGTTATTTGATGTGACTCCGGTAAGAGCCAATGACGTTTTTATGTACGATAAAAACGGAACTGAATATTTAGATCTATACGGAGGGCATGCCGTAATTTCTATTGGGCATTCTCATCCTACCTATGTAAAAAATATAACAGATCAGGTTGGAAAACTTGGTTTTTATAGTAACTCCATCCAGAACCCATTGCAAATTCAACTATCCACTAAGCTTGAATCAATTTCTGGATGTGAGGGCTATAAATTATTCTTGTGCAACTCAGGGGCAGAGGCAAACGAAAATGCCTTAAAATTGGCTTCATTTCATACAGACAAGAAAAAAGTAATTGCATTTAAAAATGGTTTTCACGGGAGAACTTCAGCAGCAGTAGCGGCGACCGATAATAAGAAAATAGTAGCCCCGATTAACGCACAACAAGAAGTTGACTTTTTTGCGTTAGGAGATTTAAAAGGCGTAAAAAAAGCATTACAACAAAATGATGTTTGTGCTATTATCATAGAATGTATTCAAGGTGTTGGCGGCTTAGATGAAAGTACCACAGAATTTTATCAGGGCTTAGAAAAATTAGCACATCAGTATGGAGCCTTATTGATCGCTGATGAGGTACAGTCTGGCTTTGGTAGAACGGGCGATTTCTTTGCTTTTCAAAAGCATCAAATCAATCCGGATATCATTTCTATCGCGAAAGGGATGGGAAATGGCTTTCCTGTAGGAGGGATATTAATTCATCCAAAGATTAAAGCTTCATATGGAATGCTCGGAACTACTTTTGGAGGCAATCACTTAGCTTGCGTAGCATCGTTAGCCGTATTGACTGTATTAGAAAAAGAGAACCTCATGCAACACGTACATGCCATGTCTGCGTATTTCTTAGAAAAAGCAAAAGATCTTCCTAAATTGAAAACGATAAAAGGAAGAGGTTTGATGTTAGGGCTAGAATTTGATTTTGAAGTTGGAGCCCTAAGAAAGCAATTGATCTTTGAACACCATATTTTTACCGGAAGTGCTAAAAACCCAAATTTATTAAGAATATTACCTCCTTTGACGATACAAAAAGAGCACATAGATCTATTTTTTGAAGCTTTACAAAAAGAATTATGAAAAAGTATACGACCATAAATGATATTTCAAATCTATCGCAAACCATTCAGCAGGCGATTGAATTAAAACGAAATCCATTTCAATTTGAAAGCTTAGGGAAGCATAAGACCCTCGTTATGTTATTTTTCAACGCAAGCTTAAGAACGCGTTTAAGTACAGAAAAGGCGGCGAAAAATTTAGGGATGGAAGTCATGATATTAAATATTAACGATACTTGGAACTTAGAGTTTGAAGATGGAACCATTATGAATCTCAATACTTCAGAACATATCAAAGAAGCGGCACAAGTAATTTCGCAATATGCTGATATTATCGCAGTGAGAGCTTTCCCTACTTTAATAGATAAGCAAAAAGATGAATCAGAGGTTGTACTTCAAAGTTTTATAAAACATGCTTCAGTACCACTTATAAATATGGAAAGTGCTACAGCGCACCCGTTGCAGGCATTAGCAGACGCCATTACCATTGAAGAATTAAAATTGACACCAAAACCAAAAGTGGTTTTATCATGGGCTCCGCATCCAAAAGCTTTACCACATGCGGTTGCAAATTCATTTGTGCATATTATGCAGCAACTCGATGTTGATTTTTCAATTACACATCCAAAAGGATATGAATTAGATGCAAGAATCACAAAGAATATTCCTGTAAATTATGAGCAAGAAGAAGCCCTGAAAAATGCAGATTTTGTGTACATGAAAAATTGGAGTAGCTATGATGATTATGGGAAGGTCTTATCACAAGATAAAAACTGGATGTTGACCAGAGAAAAATTAGGTACGGCAAAATTCATGCATTGCCTCCCGGTAAGACGTAATGTAGTTGTTGAGGATGCTGTATTAGATAGTGCGCAGTCGATCGTAATAAAAGAAGCTGAAAACAGAACCTTTGCTGCCCAAATAGTATTAAAAAAAATACTAGAAAAATTATAGAAAATGGAAACATTAAAAGTCATAAAAATTGGTGGAAATATTATTGACGATGAGCAGGTGTTAGCTGGTTTTTTAGCGAATTATGCAAGCTTAAAAGGTCCGAAGATAATTGTACATGGGGGAGGGAAAATGGCAACAAAAATGGCAAATCAAATGCAGGTGGCGGTAAAAATGATAGAAGGTAGGCGCATTACAGATGCTGCTACTTTAGATATCATAACCATGGTTTATGCCGGTAAAATCAATAAAAATATTGTTGCAAAATTACAGGCGAATACGTGTAATGCTATTGGTTTTTCTGGAGCAGACGGTAATTCAATCGTTGCGGTTAAGAGACCTATGGGAACACATGATTTTGGATTTGTAGGAGATGTAGTGAAGGTAAATATTGCCAGCGTTAATTTATTACTACAAAATAACCTTAGTCCAGTATTTTGTGCCATTACGCATGACGAAAACGGACAGCTATTGAATACCAACGCTGATACCATTGCTTCAGAAATTGCAAGTGCCTTTGCACATAAATATCAAACGGAGTTATACTATTGCTTTGAGAAAAAAGGGGTATTAGAAAATATAAATGATGATGATTCAGTAATTGAATATATAAATTCGAAAAACTATCAATCATTAATAGATCAAAGAATAATTACTGATGGTATGCTGCCCAAGTTGAGTAATTGTTTTAATGCAATAGAGCATGACGTCAACAAAGTGTGTATTGGCTTGCCAGCAATGCTTTTTGACCCAAACGCTCAATTCACAACAATACAAAGATAAATGCTACAAGAATTAACAGATAACGCCATAGAGCTACTCAAAAATTTAATTGAGACACCTTCTTTTTCTTCAGAAGAAGATCAAACTGCCATACATATCGAGAATTGGTTTGTGAAATATGATATACCGCATAAGCGCACCAAAAATAATATTTGGGCGGTCAATAAAAACTTTGACCCTAAAAAACCGACATTATTACTGAATTCACATCATGATACCGTGCAGCCGAATAATGGTTATACCAAGGATCCCTTTAAAGCACAAATTGAAGATGGTAAATTATACGGTTTGGGTAGTAATGACGCCGGGGGCTGTTTGGTTTCCTTAATAGCGATATTTACACACTTTTATAAGGCCGAAAATTTGAAATATAATCTAGTCTTGGTCGCTTCTGCGGAAGAGGAAAATAGTGGCGAAAATGGTCTGAATAGCATGTTGTTAATCATACCAAAGATAGATGTTGCTATTGTAGGAGAACCTACCTTAATGAATTTGGCTGTTGCCGAAAAAGGCTTGGTAGTTTTTGATGCTGTGGTAAGAGGCACGCCTAGCCATGCGGCGCACCCGAATTTAGACAATCCAATTTATACCAGTATTCATGCGTTACAATGGTTTCAAAATTTTAAATTTGAGCGACAATCGGATGCTTTGGGGGAGGTAAAAATGACAGTAACGCAGATCAATGCAGGTATACAGCACAATGCAGTACCTGCAGAAGTTAAATTAGTAGTTGACGTTCGTGTGAATGATAAATATTCAAATCAAGAAATTACAGCTATTTTAAAATCCAAGTCACCATGCGATTCGATTGAGCCAAGAAGTTTACGCTTGAATTCATCTTCAATTCCTAAAGATCATGAGTTGGTAAAAGCGGGAATTGCCTTAGGAAGAGAAACCTACGGTTCTCCAACCTTGTCTGATCAAGCTGTCTTAACCTGTCCTTCATTAAAATTGGGGCCTGGTGATAGTACACGATCACACTCGGCAAATGAATTTATTTATATAAAAGAGATTGAAGAAGGAATACAAATTTATGTTGATTTGTTGAATCACGTAATTGTGTAATATGTTGTTATTCATGGGGGTGCAGGAATTTAGAACAAGAAAGAAAGTCTAATAAACGAACAAAAAAAATAAACAATACAAATATGAAACTTTGGGATAAAGGCCTTGCCATCGATAAAAAAATAGAACGATTTACTGTTGGTAACGATAGAGAGTTAGATATGCATATTGCTAGATACGATGTGCAAGCTTCATTGGCTCACGCTAAGATGTTAGAAAAAATTGATGTCATAACCAAAAATGAGCTAGCACAATTAGAAAAGGGTTTGCATGAATTGCAAAGACAAATCGATGATGGTACTTTTATTATTGAAGAGCAATTTGAAGATATACATTCAAAAATTGAATTTGAACTAACCAAACAGTATGGTGATGTTGGAAAAAAAATTCATACGGCGAGGTCTAGAAATGACCAAGTATTGGTGGCTTTACAATTATTTTACAAGGAAAATCTTGGGTTTATTTATAAGAAAACTGAAACTTTTTTTCATTCATTATTACAGTTGGCAGAGACGCATAAAAACAAAGTACTTCCTGGATATACCCATTTGCAAGTGGCCATGCCTTCATCTTTTGGACTCTGGTTTTCTGCTTATGCTGAGGTGTTGATTGATGACATATATGTATTGAAGGCTGCTTTAAAAACAGTCGATCAAAATCCCTTAGGTTCTGCTGCTGGTTATGGTAGTTCTTTTGCAATTGATCGAGAATTTACAACAAAGGAATTGCATTTTGAAACGCTAAAGTACAATGTAGTTGCGGCACAAATGAGCAGAGGTAAAAGTGAGCGAACCATTGCAGCTGCTTTGGGTAGCGTAGCCAATACATTGTCAAGATTTGCTATGGATATTTGTCTTTATATGAGTCAGAATTTTGACTTTATTTCTTTTCCAGATGAATTGACCACGGGTAGTAGTATCATGCCACATAAAAAAAACCCTGACGTGTTTGAATTGATACGAGGGAAATGTAATAAAATTCAGGCGCTACAAACTGAAATGTTGCTAATCACAAATAATTTACCGAGTGGTTATCACAGAGATTATCAGTTGCTCAAAGAAAATATGATACATGCTATTGTCGATATGTTAGATATACTCGATATTTTCAATTATGCTATTCAACAAATTATAGTAAAAGACATCAATATCAATGATGAAAAATACAAATATTTATTTACGGTAGATAATATCAATACGTTGGTCGCTGACGGCATGTCATTTAGAGAAGCTTATCAGCAAATTGGTAGTCAGGTGCAAGATGGTTCTTATGTCCCAGACACTTCAAAAAAGCATACACATGTTGGTAGTATTCATAATTTGTGTTTAGACGAGATTCGAGCGAAGTTTATGAAAATTTGAAAGGTTTCATTTATGATTTTAATATTTCGGTTAAAAAAAGTAACTTCGTAAGTCCTATAATTGTTGGTTTATGTTCAAAAAAAGTCTTCTTATTGTATTAGGTGTTTTTAGCATTCTTATGTTGGCATCGTATGGTTCTGTAATGCATATTCAACCTCAAAAAGAATCTAATTTTTTAGGCGAACAAATATTAGATAGTGTTCAATTTAATGATGGTCCTTATGTGTTTATTTCTAATGATTCATTAATTGAAAAAATGATTGTCAATGGTAAAGTGACATCTAGATTTATGGGACTCTACAGTGAATTAAAACCTATTACCAATGAATTGACAACGTATAAAACAAATAGCAAAATTGCTGCCTTAAGCGATATTCATGGGCAGCTAGATTTAGCGATAACAATCTTTAAAAATAACGGTATCATTGATCAAAATTCAAACTGGTCATTTGGTAACGGTCAATTAGTAATTGTTGGTGATTTGTTTGATAGAGGCGATAAGGTTACAGAATTGTTGTGGTTTGTATATCATCTTGAAAAGCAAGCTGCAGAACAGGGAGGTAAAGTTCATGTGCTTTTAGGAAATCATGAATATATGGTAATGCAAAATGATATAAGGTTTGTCAATAGAAAATATGGGTTAACTTCTCGAAAACTAACAAGATCTTACGTTAGCTTGTTTGATAATTCCACATTATTAGGTAAATGGCTACGATCAAAAGCAACGGTCATTAAAATAAACGATAACGTATTTGTTCATGGCGGTATTTCTGAGGTATTTATAAAAGATAATGCTGATTTAGACAAAACCAATAGAGAAATGAGGCAGTCGTTATTTGAAGAAGATACCAGCATTCTTAAAGATTCTGTCTATAGAAAATATTTTGATAGTAACGGGCCTATATGGTATCGAGGTTATTTTAGAGACAGCCTTAAAAATAGAAACATTAACGCTGTTTTAAGAGCTTTAGAAGCAAAACATGTGGTTGTTGGGCATACTTCACAAACTAAAATAGAATCGCTATTTAAAGGCAAAATTTTAGCGGTTGACTCAAGTATTAAAAATGGTGCTTATGGAGAGCTATTATTGATTGAAGATGGAACGTACTATCGAGGTACAATGTCTGGAGAAAAGATTAAGTTGAAATAAATTACTTTTCTCGAGCCTTATTAACGATGCGTTTATTAAATGATTTATCATCATCGAGAATATCATAAAAACTAATAATATAGTCTTTGGCATTTGAAAATTCTTTTGGATTATCAAAATAATTGGAGTGCGCGTCCATTATAGAAAGCAGCGTTGTTTTATTAGCTAAAAACTCTTGCCTTACGAGCTCAAAATCTTCTTGATCTCTTTTAAAACCTCTGTAGACCCTTTGTGTTACAGAAGTATTCTTTAATTTTTGGTTATTTATTTGTGAAACAACGGCATAGCTGGTATTTACCATCCCTGACATGTCAAAATCATAAGGAATAGGAATCATTATTTTATCGATAAAGAATAATTTAACGTTATGTGTGTATCCTTGCGAAAAATCGGTGTTACCAATCATATATTGAAAAAAAGAATTTCTAATTGAAGTTAATTTATCCTGATTTAAAGGGTGAATGAATCTTTTTAAAACCTTGCCATCAAACCTTTTTGCAACAGTAGAATTATCTTCTATAAAAAAGCCTTTGAGCAGATGTGTTTTAGGGTTATTCTTTTTAATTTCTTCAAAAGAAAAATCTAATAACCGGGTTTTAAAATGATATGTAGAAATGACTTCATAAAACTTATAGGCTAGAAATTCTTTGATGATATTATCATCATTATCTTTCTGAATTAGACAGGGTACAACTAATTTGAGAGATTTATTTCCTTCAAACAAGGTGTTTTTAGAAACTCCTTTTTTTATTTTAAGCTTCAATGGTGGGAAATAACAATTTTTAAGACGATAGTTTCCTCTTACTCTCAATTTAATATCCATTGGTTGCCAAGTGTTATTTGGTAACCGATAATTTATTTTAAACGGTATATAAGTAGAGTCATTTGTTTGCTTTTTTAAATCTTTAATCGAAAATGAAAGCTTGATAGGTAATGCAGTTTGTTCTGAAAAAAGTAGTGCCGATTTTTTTTCTGGGGTACTTATACCAGACTCTTGAGCAATAGCAACACTCACGTTTAAAACCAGTAAATAAAGAATAAGGAGATTTATATACTTTTTCATATTAAAGCGCTAACTTTATCAAATATAACCAATTAGCCTTGAACACCAAACCATATTTATCCATAATAAATTATAGAACCTATATTGCTTTAGCGATATCGGGTATTGTAACTTTTTTATTCTACAAATATCAAATTCACTTTCAGTTAGATTTGACACTGTTGAGTATCGCTATTGTATTTCCACTTGTATTTACGATTAGAGGATCTTTTAGAAGAAGAGAAAAGGCTTTAGAGCATTTAAGTGAATTTAGAAGTGTGCTTAAGTCCATTTACTATTTGTGTATGAGTCAAGATAAATTGTCAGAAGAAGACAAGCAATTACTTCATGATATTTTAGAGCAGGTTAGCTCAGCAACACTTTCTCATTTAAAAAGTAAAAATAGTGACATGAGATCTTTAGATAAAGTGGTTAATAAAATATATGAGTTTACAACAAATAAAGAAAGACCACTTTCAAAAGGTTTATCCGATAAGGTTTTTAAATTGATGAAGTACCTACATGAATCTATTGAAAACCTCCATGCAATTCATATTCATAGAACCCCCATAAGTTTAAAAGCCTACTGTGAAATATTTATATATATATTTCCAATAATTTTGGTACCTACTGTTATATATAATATTGAATCGGTAGATATGTATTGGGCAAGCTATCTAATAATAATGCTTACAGAATTCATTTTAATTTCACTTTATAATATACAGAATCAACTAGAGTATCCTTTTGATGATATTGGAATCGATGATATCAATCTAGATAACTTCAAAATAAACAGATAGTTTACAGGTAATTACAGCTCATAAAGCAATGAGCGTTTTGTTGAAAATTCAATTATTTTTAGTTGGTGCTATTCCAATGAAACCAATGAATTTTACCGGAAGACCATTGAACGCTTCTGTTTTTGTAACTCTTGAAGGTTTCGATACCGAAGCAAATTAAAAATATTTTCTCAATCTATGTCTCACGTTTAATCTATTGCCGAAAAGTAGTAAGCGTAAAAGATAATGCACAACACAATGTAATTTGATTGGTTTTTTATGGGTAAAAAAGTAAAAAATCACATAACTTCGCCAGCTTAAAAATATATTTTATGAAACATGCTATCTACTTATTATTTTTCATCTTATTCATTTCTTGTAATAATGATGATCTTGTTGTAAATACAATTGATTATACAGCCGTAAATGAAGAAGAAATTCTTGCCTATTTAGAAGATAATGATATAGATGCTCAAAAAAGTGCCACGGGTTTGTACTATGTAATTAATGAAGAGGGTAATGGGGCACAACCTACGCTCAACTCTAATGTGACAGTTAACTATAAAGGTTATTTTACAAACGGTAACTCGTTCGATGAGGTTACTGATGGAGTTGACTTTGATCTAACAAGTTTGATAGTGGGCTTTTCAGAAGGGGTGACTTACTTAAAAGAAGGTGGTGACGGTGTTTTTATACTCCCGTCAAGACTTGCATTCGGTAACACGGGGTCAGGACCGATACCACCTGGATCCGTTATTATTTTTGATATCACGCTTGTTTCTGTGAATTAATAGCTAGTCAGATGTCTTGGTTTTGGTCTATAAAGTACTGAGTCGAACAAAAAAAAAGAGCACCATAAAGACGCTCTTTCTAAAACCAACCATAGCATGGCTATTATTCTTAATTCAAATATTTAGTTAAATAATGGTTGATTGTCCGATATGAATATTTTGAAAGTTTATATTGGTATCTTCTGGGTATTCTATAAAATCAGCTACAAAATCACCAACTTTTGAAGTTGTTACATTTTGGTATTCCGAATTAATGTCTGGTGTCGAAATTTTTAATTTCAATGATTTATCTACGCCTTTCTTAATTAGCTCAGCTTCTGCTTGTAATCCAAAATGTTCCAAGAGCATTGCTGCCGATAAAATGGAGGCAATAGGGTTGGCGATGCCTTTTCCTTTTGCTTGCGGATATGAGCCATGAATAGGCTCAAATAACGCATATTTATCACCAATAGAAGCGGATGCTAACAAACCAATAGATCCACCAATAACACTGGCCTCGTCAGAAATAATATCTCCAAACATATTTTCGGTCAATAGTACATCAAATTGACTTGGATTTAAAATCATCTGCATTGCTGCATTGTCAACAAATAAAAAGTCAAGCGTTACATCTTTGTAGCTCTTCGCTACTTCAGTGACTACCTTACGCCATAAACGAGAGGTTTCTAAGACATTGGCCTTATCTACTAAGGTTAATTTCTTTTTACGCGTCTGCGCGGCTTTAAAAGCCAAATGTGTAACACGCTCAATTTCATAACGTGAATATTCACAGAGGTCAGAAGCAGTATTGCCATCTTTGCTGAGTTTCTTTTCGCCAAAATAAATACCGCCTGTTAATTCGCGATAAATACTAATATCGGTACCTTTTATAATCTCTTTTTTTAATGGTGATTTATCTAACAAGGTTTCGTAGGCTTTTACCGGACGAATATTAGCATATAAACCTAAAGATTTGCGCAACTTCAAGAGTCCCTGTTCTGGGCGCACTTTGGCCGATGGGTCATTATCATATTTTGGATCACCGATCGCACCGAATAATACAGCATCGGTATTGCCACAAATATCTAAGGTTTCATCGGGTAGCGGATTACCAGTTTTATCAATGGCAATGGCACCTACCAAAGCCTCTTTATATAAAAAGGTATGGTCAAACTTATGCGCAATTGCATCTAATACTTTTATGGCCTGCTCTATGACTTCTGGTCCGATACCGTCACCTGCTAATACTGCAATATTTAATTTCATTATTTCTCTTTTTTGCGTACCCCTGTCGGGTCGCGTTTTTCGTTATATCTTTTATAATGTACTTCTTGATTTCGAACTAATTATAAAAGGATGCCACTGCAACCGCTAACGCGAGCACTAGCCATTTGCTTGTTCAAATTTAGTAATCTTCTCTGTAATACTCAATAAATAATCAATATCATCATATCCATTGAGTAAACATACTTTTTTATAAGGATCTACATCAAAAGCTTCCGAAAGCTCACTGCCAGAAACACTTACTATTTGATTTTCTAGATCTATTTCTAATTCTGTTTGTGGGTTTTCTTCAATATTTTTTAAAGTGCTTTGTAAAAAAGACTCTGAAACCTGAATAGGTAAAAGGCCATTATTGAAGGCATTTCCTTTAAAAATATCTGCGAAAAAACTGCTAATAATCACTTTAAACCCATAGCCAGCCAGTGCCCAAGCAGCATGTTCACGACTAGAACCGCAACCAAAATTGGTGCCCGCCACTAAAACACTACCCGTGTAGCGCTTATTATTCAGTACAAAATCTTCATTGATGCTACCATCTTTATGGTAACGCCAATCTCTAAATACATTGTCTCCAAAACCTTGTTTGTCGGTCGCTTTTAAAAAACGAGCAGGGATAATCTGATCTGTATCTATATTTTCTGTAGGTAAGGGTACTGCTGTTGACCTGAGTTTGATAAATTTTTCCATCGTATTATACTAATTCGAGTTTTTCAATTTCTTCTAATACGTTTACTATTTTTCCTGCTACTGCGGTTGCCGCAGCTACTAATGGACTTGCCAATATGGTGCGTGAACCTTGTCCTTGTCGTCCTTCAAAATTTCTATTAGAAGTAGATACACAATATTCTCCTTCAGGTATTTTATCGTCATTCATTGCTAAACATGCTGAACAGCCCGGCTGACGTAATTCAAAACCTGCTTCAGTAAAAATAGCATCCAAACCTTCTTCTTTAATTTGCCTAGCAACTTGCTGTGAACCTGGTACAAGCCATGCATTTACATTGTCAGCTTTCTGTTTGCCTTTAACGTAGTTAGCAACAATTCTAAAATCTTCAATTCTTGAATTTGTACAGCTGCCAATAAATACGTAATTGATGGGTTTATTCAACAATTTTTCACCTTTTTCAAAGTTCATATACGCCAAAGATTTCTCAAAAGAGGCATCGTCATTGGTTGGTATAGCTTCTGAAATCTTAATGCCCATCCCTGGGTTTGTGCCGAAGGTAATCATCGGTTCAATGTCTGAAGCGTCAAAAGAGTATTCTAAATCAAAAACAGCATCATCATCTGTTTTTAAGGTTTTCCAATGAGCTAACTTGGTGTTAAATTCGGCACCTTGTGGTGCAAATTCTCTTCCTTTTACATAATCAAAAGTAGTCTGGTCAGGGGCAATCATGCCGCCTCGAGCTCCCATTTCAATACTCATATTACACACCGTCATACGGCCTTCCATACTCATTTCTTCGAAGACATTACCCGCATATTCACAGAAATATCCTGTTCCTGAATTGGTACCTAGCTTCGCTATAAGATATAAGATGACATCTTTCGATAGCACCCCTTTTTTTAGTTTTCCATTTACATTTACTCGCAAACTTTTGGGTTTACTCATCAACAAACATTGACTTGCAAAGACTTGAGCTACTTGACTCGTGCCTATACCAAACGCAATAGTGCCAAACGCACCATGTGTAGAGGTATGACTGTCACCGCATACGATCGTCATGCCAGGTTGTGTAATACCCAATTCGGGCCCAATAACATGCACTATCCCATTGTACTCATGCCCTAAACCATATAATTCAATATTATTGTTGTGGCAATTATCGGTCAGTTGTTTGAGTTGATTTCTTGAAAGCAGATCTTTAACAGGAAGATGTTGGTCTTGTGTCGGAGTATTGTGATCTGCAGTAGCCACAATTTGCTGTGGTCTAAATATTGGAATATTACGTTCTGCTAATTCGTTGAATGCTTGCGGACTCGTAACTTCGTGAATTAAATGTTTATCAATATAAATAACTTGTGGCCCGTTTTCAATGGTGTCTACCACATGGCTATCCCAAACTTTATCAAATAACGTCTTTGCCATTTATACGGGTATTGAATTTATACTGGTAGATAATTTCATCATTTCATGAATGTCTTCATCAACGATTTCTTTTTTTCTATCGGCAAAGGTTAAAAATATCGAGTAGACTTCATCTAACTGATCTTTTGTCAATTCGTATCCCACTTTTTTTGCTCTGTAGGCCAAGGCTGCTCTTCCGCTTCTAGCAGTCAAAACAATAGCAGATTCAGTAACGCCTACATCTTTTGGGTTCATAATCTCGTAGGTTTCGCGATTTTTAATCATACCATCTTGGTGAATACCAGAGCTGTGAGCAAAAGCATTATCACCTACAATTGCCTTGTTGGGCTGTACGACCATTCCCATAAGTTCAGAGACCATTTTACTGGTACTGAACAAGAGTTGCGTATTGATATTGGTGTCTAAGTTTAAATATGGATGCTGCTTTAAAATCATTACAACTTCTTCTAATGATGTGTTACCGGCACGTTCACCAATACCGTTGATGGTACATTCTATTTGGCGCGCTCCATGAATAACACCTGAAATTGAATTAGCGGTTGCAAGACCAAGATCATTATGACAATGACAAGATAAAACGGCCTTCTCAATACCTCTAACATTTTCTTTTAAATATTTTATTTTAGCGCCATACTCTTCTGGTAAGCAATAACCAGTCGTATCAGGAATGTTTAAAACAGTTGCTCCTGCTTTGATCACTGCTTCGCATACGCGAGCTAAAAATTCGTTATCTGTTCTACCAGCATCTTCGGCATAAAATTCTACATCTTCTACAAAACTCTTAGCAAGTTTTACAGCACCGACGGCACGTTCTAATATTTCGCCTTGTGTTGCTTTGAATTTATGTACTATATGCGATTCTGAAGTGCCGATACCAGTATGTATTCTTGGTTTTTTGGCGTATACCAGGGCTTGGGCTGCTACTTCAATATCTTTAGCAACAGATCGTGTCAAGCCACAAACAGTCGCATTTTTTACGATTTTTGAAATTTCGACTACTGAGTTGAAATCGCCCGGACTTGAAATTGGAAAACCTGCCTCTATTACGTCAACACCAAGTACGTCAAGCCTACGAGCAATGACTAATTTTTGTTCCGTATTAAGCTTACAACCAGGGACCTGCTCACCATCTCGCAAGGTCGTATCAAATATTTGAACTTTATCTTTCTGCATTATTTTGGAAATATATTTCTTTATTGTTATACGAATGTATATTTTGGTTTGGTGAAAGCGAAAAACCCCATTGTAAATATTACAATGTTTAAACGAGTTTTAGTTAGTATATATTATTGAAAATTAGACAGTTAATGCCTTAAACCTTACAATGATTAATCATCAAAAAGATAATTTATTTGTTTTAGTAAAATCACTTTCAAAGTCAGAGAAGCGACAGTTCAAGCTGTATGTAGGTCGTTTGGGGGTGAATACTGATTCTAAATTTTTAGCTTTATTTAATTTATTAGATAAATTTTCAAAATATGATGAAGTAGAAATTCTAAAAAGTGGGATTGTAAAAAAGACACAGCTTTCCAATTTAAAAGCGCATTTATATAAGCAAATATTAATTAGTTTACGGCTCAATCCTTCGCATCAAAATATTAGAATTCAGATAAGAGAGCAGCTCGATTTTGCCACTATTTTATATCATAAAGGCCTATACAAACAAAGTTTAAAAATTTTAGATAAAGCAAAGAATGTAGCGATAGAAAACGAGGAAAAGAACATTGCTTATGAAATAGTTGAACTTGAAAAAATTATTGAATCTCAATATATTACCCGAAGTATTACCGGTAGAGCTGATGAATTGACCATACAAGCGAAACAGCTAAGTATGGAAAATGTCATAGCTAGCAAACTTTCGAATTTATCTTTGCAACTCTACGGACTTCTACTTAAAAGTGGTTATGTGAAAAATGACAAAGAGTTCAAAATCATTCATACATATTTTAACGACCGTCTACCAAAATTTAAACTCAATGAACTAGGGTTTAGAGAGAAGTTATGGTTATATAAATCATATTTATGGTATAGTTTTTTGACACAAGATTTTGTGGCTAGTTATAAGTATGCTAATAAATGGGTGGAATTATTTTATAATAACGAAGCTATGATTCGATTGAATCCGGTTTTCTTTTTAAAAGGAAATAATTATTTATTAGAATCCTTGTTTTTTCTCAGATATCACAAAAAGTTTAAAGATTCTTTAGAGCAGCTTGAAATAAGGTTACAGGCAGATGATTTTCCGAAAGACGATAATATAGAGGCCTTAAGCTTTTTATATCTTTATAATAATAAATTCAATTTGCACTTTATCGAAGGTACTTTTGAAGAAGGTATTCCGCTGGTAGACATCGTGCTGAAAGGCATCAAGGAGTTTCATAATCGTATTGATGAACATCATATCATGTTATTTTATTATAAGATTGCCAGCTTGTATTTCGGTGCTGGTAATTATAAAGTCAGTATTGAGTATCTCGAAAAAATAATAGGCAATAGAACCTTACAGATGCGTGAAGATTTAATGTGTTTCGCACGTATTTTGAGTTTAATTGCACATTATGAATCTGGACTAGATTATCATCTTGATGTGCAGTTAAAAAGCACCTATAAATTTTTGATTAAGATGAATGACTTGCACGCAGTGCAAAAAGATATGATCGATTTTCTAAGAGGCTTAGGGGATATCTACCCACATCAATTAAAAAACGAGTTTGTAAAATTATATGAGAAGCTAAAAATGTATGAAGACGACCCATATGAAAGACGCTCTTTTTTATATTTAGATTTTCTGTCGTGGTTAGAAAGTAAAATCCAAAATAAGCCAGTCGCAGAAATTATTCAAGAAAAATTTAAGGCCTTGAAGCGCTAGTAACACGCGTTCCAGATAGGGTCTTGATAGGGTATTTTTGCTTCGATTGTAATGATTTCCTTGCTTACCGGATGCGTAAATTCAATTTTTCTGGCATGTAAATGAATGCCTCCATTCGGATTGCTTCGGTTAAAACCATATTTTAAATCGCCTTTTATAGGGGAGCCAATTGCTGCCAATTGCGCTCTTATTTGATGGTGCCTACCGGTTTCAAGATCAATTTCTAATAGCGTATAATTATCAAAATCTTGAATGACTTTATAGTGCAAGATTGCTTTTTTACTACCTTCAGTTTCTGTTCGAAAAGTAGTTGTTTTGTTGTTTTTCGGATTCTTTTTTAAGTAATGTATAAGCGTATCGCTGGTTTTTGTTGGCTTATTTTTGACAATGGCCCAATAGGTTTTTTTAACCTTTTTTTCTCGAAGCATTTTATTTAAGCGTTCTAAGGCTTTCGAAGTACGCGCAAAGATAACAACGCCGCTAGTGGGTCGGTCTAGGCGATGTACCACCCCTAAAAAAACGTCACCTGGTTTTTGATATTTCTCTTTGATATATGCTTTGACCAATTCACCTAAAGGCTTGTCTCCTGTTTTGTCGCCCTGTATCAGATCTCCTACGTTTTTATTGATAATCATTAGGTGATTATCTTCATGTAAAATCTGTAGGGTAGAAGCTGTTGAAGCCATGACGGGTTATTGCAAATTTTTATTTACGCCATCAATAAATTGAAGTAACTCTTCGCGCCCTTTTTTGTTGGTAGCTGAGGTTACGAAATGCTGAGGCATTTCTTCCCAAGTTTTGAGAAGTTCTGTTGTATAGTTCAGTAAGTTTTTATTGAGTATATTCAAATTAAGTTTGTCGGCTTTCGTGAAAACTATACAAAATGGAATTTCATTTTCACCTAAAAAACGCATAAACTCAAGATCTATTTTTTGTGGCTCGTGTCTAACATCGACCAAAATGAAACTACAGATTAATTGTGGTCTTTTTAAAAAATATTCTGTAATAAATAATTGAAAAGATTTGCGTTTACTTTTTGAAATCTGTGCGTAACCATATCCTGGTAAATCAACTAAAAACCAATTGTCGTTAATTTTAAAATGATTGATGAGTTGCGTTTTGCCTGGTTTTCCTGAAGTTTTTGCCAAACTTTTACGCTCAGTAAGCATATTAATTAGCGAAGACTTTCCTACGTTAGAGCGACCAATAAAAGCGTATTCTGGGAGTTGATCTTTGGGGCATTTTGCTACATCAGTATTGCTAATAACAAATGCCGCCGATTTGATTTGCATGGCTTATAAATTTTCTTTAGTCAACCACTCTTCCAATAACTCATTGAATTTTTCTGGATGTTCCATCATTGGGGCATGGCCACATTCATCAATCCAATATAAAGTCGATTTAGGAAGTAACTTATTGAATTCTTTGGCAACATCAGGTGGTGTAACACTATCATTTTTACCCCAAATGAGACAGGCTGGCATTTTCATGGCTGGTAAATCACCAGACATATTATGCCGTATCGCACTTTTGGCGATAGACAAGGTGCGTATGAGCTTATTTCTGTCATTTATCGAGTCATATACATCGTCAACAATCTCTTTGGTAGCAATTTCTGGATTGTAAAAAACATCTTGTGCCTTTTTCTTAATATATTCATAATCACCACGTTTTGGGTAACTTTCGCCCATGGCGCTTTCGTATAAGCCTGAGCTACCAGTAAGTACGATGCCTTTGACTTCGTCGTGATTGTGTTTTGTATAGTATAATGCAATGTGTCCGCCTAACGAATTTCCTAATAAAATATAGTTTTTAAGGCCTTTATGCTGCACGAATTTTTTAACAAACTTTGATAAGTTCTTAACGTTTGTTTGTATAATTGGCAACGAATAAATAGGTAATTCGGGCATCAAAACTTGATATCCTTTTTTTGAAAAATAATCAAAAACACCATCAAAATTACTTAGGTTTCCCATCAAGCCATGTAAAATGATAATCGGTGTTCCTTCGCCAGCTTCTAAGTAACTAAAGCCGCTTTCTGTTTTGTAATTATCTGCCATGAATTGGTTAATTGGATTTCGTCACTTACAAAAGTAACTATTTTGGCTCAAAATACACTTTTTCTGTAAAAATCTCAATTATTTTTTTGATAAGAAAAGTATCCCACTATAAAATATTGTGAATCAATGCAATAAAATCAAACTTTAAAAGTTATGAACAAAGTGGTAAATAATGGTAAAAAGTGGTAAAATTGAGTATATTTGTCACTAGAATCAATCTCAGCAAGCAATAAAGTGTTAAATATTATTGGAACATATGAATGTAAGGCAGACGTCAAAGGACGTTTGATGTTGCCTTCATCAATGAAGAAACAGTTATCTCCTGCTTTGCGAGAAGGTTTTGTATTAAAACGAGCTGTTTTTCAGCCATGTTTGGAGTTGTATCCAATGAGTGAGTGGAACCTACTGATGCAAAAAGTAAATAAGCTCAATCGTTTTGTGAAAAAGAACAATGATTTTATTCGTCGTTTTACAGCGGGTGTAAAAATAGTTGAGTTAGATAATTCGGGTCGTTTATTGATTCCGAAAGATCTGCATTCTTTTGCCGGAATTTCAAAAGAGGTCGTATTGTCTTCGGCTGTTAATATCATTGAAATCTGGGATAAGAAGCGCTATGAAAAAGCCATAGATGACGCTGCTGTTGATTTTGCGGAGTTGGCTGAAGATGTGATGGGTAATGATAATATAGTGGGTGATGAGTTATCATAACCCAGTTTTGCTCTTTGAAAGTGTTGATGGTTTAAATATTGATCCAAACGGAGTTTATGTAGATGTAACTTTTGGCGGTGGCGGTCATTCGCGTGAGATATTGAAGCGACTTGGTGAGGGTGGAAAGCTCCTTGCCTTTGATCAAGATACGGATGCGAACGAGAATAATATTGAGGATAGTAGGTTTCAGCTAATTAATGAAAACTTCAGATTTCTAAAGCGCTATTTGAAGTTTTATGGTATCAAAGAAGTCGATGGTATTTTGGCAGATCTCGGTGTTTCATCACATCAATTTGATGTTGCAACACGAGGATTTTCTACACGTTTTGATGCAGACTTAGATATGCGTATGAATCAAGAAGGGCAGCTATCTGCATACAATGTTATTAATAAGTATAGCGAAGAAGGGCTGAGCAAGATTTTGTTTGAATACGGTGAGTTGCGAAATGCACGAGCTATGGCGAAACAAATCGTACATGCGCGTACTGAACAACCGATAAAAACCAGTTTTGAACTGAAAATGGCTCTAAAGCAATTTTTGCCTGCTAGTGTGGAACATAAAATTTTAGCACAAATTTTTCAAGCGGTTCGCATTGAGGTAAATGAAGAGTTAGAAGCCTTAAAAGAGTTTTTACAACAAGCTAAAGAAGTATTAAAAGTAGGGGGTAGTTTAAGTGTGATCTCCTATCATTCGCTTGAAGATCGATTGGTGAAACGCTTTATTCGAAGCGGATTATTTGAAGGCGAACCTATAAAAGATTTCTATGGAAATTTTGAAGTGCCATTTAAAAAAGGAAAACTCATCGTGCCATCGGCACAAGAAGTCAAAAAAAATAACAGAGCGCGTAGCGCCAAATTAAGAGTAGCGATAAAACTGTAATGACAAAGGTGAAGCAAAGAATCTACGATGTTTTAAAAGGCAAATTTTTGGTAGATGAAGATGCTCCTAAAAACTGGAGGTTGCTCATTTTTTTAGCTGGTTTAGCGTTGGTAATGATTGCGAGTTCACATAGCATTGATCGAAAAATTCAAAAAATAGCAAGCCTCAATAAACAAACAAGGGAGTTGAACTCTCGATTTATCGCAACACGATCAGAATTGATGAAGCTAAAAATGGAGTCATCAATCACAAAAAAATTACAAGAGAAGGGACTGTATATCTCGAATACACCACCGCAAAAAATAAAAGTTTCAAAGTAGAATCAATTGGCGACAGAAAAAAAGAACATACTAAATAAACTCTATTTGCTGTCAGCTCTTATGTTCTTATTTGCACTAGCTGTAGGTTATAAAATCATTGATATTCAATTTATTAAAGGAGATTATTACCGTCAAAAAGCACAAGAAGGAACGGTGCGTGATTTTGAAATCCCTGCGAATCGCGGAAATGTATATACCGCTGATGGGAGCTTATTGGCCACGTCTGTTTTTAAGTTTGACATATTTATGGATCCGGTAACGGTATCTAGTGAAGATTTAGAAAAAGGCATTAAGGGTTTGAGTGAATCAATTTCTAGCATGTTAGGCACACAGTCTCCTGGCTATTATGAAAGTAAAATCCGTAAAGCGAGAAAAGAAAATACACGATATCTGCCTATAACACGCAACTTGAGTTATACAGAATATCAAAAAATTAGAAAATTCCCAATTTTTAAACTAGGAACCTACAGAGGTGGGTTGATTACAGAACAGCGAACCGTTAGAGAACATCCTATTGGAAAAATTGCCGAACGCTATATCGGATATGACGACTATAGAGGGCGCGTAGGTATTGAAGGAAATTTTCATGATTTCCTTAAAGGTAAAAATGGAAAACGACTCAAGCAGAAAATTGCGAAAGGGCAATGGAAGCCGTTAAACGATAATAATGAAGTAGAGCCGATTGATGGAAAAGATATTTATACGACGATTGATTTAAATATTCAAGATGTAGCACACCATGCATTGCTTGAACAGTTAGAAAAATACAGTGCAGACCACGGAACTGTAGTCGTTATGGAAACTCAAACAGGAGAGATCAAGGCCATTTCTAATTTGGGAAGAAATAAAGAAGGAAACTATTATGAGCGATTGAATTATGCCGTTGGTGAGTCACATGAGCCTGGTTCAACCTTTAAGCTCATGAGCATGATTGTGGCTTTAGAAGATAAAGTTGTTGATACTGCCGATGTTATCGATACAGGAGATGGCACTTTTAAAGTATATGATAGAACGGTACGCGATTCTCGCAAAGGTGGGTATGGTAAAATATCTGCTGCGCGCGTTTTTGAAGTGTCTTCGAATGTAGGAATCGTAAAAATTATTGAAGAAAATTATCGCAACGATCCAAAAAAATTTATTAGAGGTCTCGAAAGAATGGGGGTTCACAACACCTTGAATGTGCCCATTAAAGGCGAGGGTAAGCCCGTTATTCCGAATCCGGAAGATAAAAAGTCATGGTACGGTACAACACTGGCTTGGATGACGCATGGTTATGGAGTGCAAATTACACCCCTGCAAACATTGGCTTTTTATAATGCGATTGCCAACAATGGTGAAATGGTAAAACCTCGATTTATCAAAGAGGTAAGAAAACAAGATAAGGTTATTCAACATTTTGATAAAGAAGTTATCAATCCTAAAATTTGTTCGCAGGAAACGATAAATAAGCTCAAGGTGATGATGGAGAATGTGGTGAAGCGTGGTACTGCCGAAAACATCTATGACAAAAATTACTCAATGGCGGGTAAAACAGGTACGTGTCAAACAGATTATTGGATTCGAGGCGGCACACAATATATTTCGTCTTTCGTCGGCTATTTTCCGGCTGTTAATCCCAAATATTCATGCATCGTTGTTATACACAAACCAGATAAACGCATTGGTTATTACGGAAATGTAGTGGCTGCGCCGGTGTTTAAAAAAATTGCACAAAAAATTTATACAGATACCCCGATCCAAGAAGAGGTGAGTCAGTCATATCTCGCTTTCGCGGATGTGGATACAGATTATAAAAAATTTGATGGACTGATACAGAAAAAGATGGTGACCATCCCAAATCTTAAGAGTATGCCGGGTATGGATGCCATTGCATTATTAGAAGAGCTTGGCTTGCGTGTTGAGTCTGATGGTACTGGCGTCGTAAGATCTCAATCGATTAAATCTGGCAAGAAAATTAAAAAAGGAGGAATCATAAAACTAACAATGTCATAAAATTGAGCAATTTAAAAGACATATTATACAGGGTTGCAGTTGAGGCTGTTTATGGTAGTACCGATAAAGAAATTGGAAGTATTGCTTTCGATTCGCGCGCTGTAGCAAAAAATGGTTTGTTCGTGGCGATGAAGGGTACCCAGTCTGATGGGCATCAATATATAGATCAGGTGCTTGCAAAAGGCGTTTCTGTGATTATTTGTGAAGAAGTACCCGATCAAAAAGACGCAAATGTTACCTATGTTCAAGTGCAAGATACGAATGAGGCATTAGCAGTTATAGCTTCAAATTTTTATAATAATCCTTCTGAGAAGTTAACACTGGTAGGGATCACCGGTACGAACGGAAAAACCACCATTGCTACTTTATTATATAGTCTTTTTCGCAAAGCGGGTTTTAAAACAGGTTTGCTTTCTACGGTAAAGATTTTAGTGAATGATGAAGAGTTTCAGGCAACACATACCACACCAGATTCTATAACCATCAATCGATATTTGAAAAAAATGGTAGCTGCCGGGGTTACCCATTGTTTTATGGAGGTGAGCTCACATGGCATCGATCAAAAGCGTTCTGAAGGCTTGAGTTTTGATGGCGGTATTTTTACAAATCTGTCACATGATCATCTCGATTATCACAATTCTTTCGCTGAGTATCGCGACGTAAAAAAATCATTCTTTGACAACTTACCAAAAACGGCTTTTGCCTTGGTGAATATTGATGATAAGAATGGGAGCGTTATGGTACAAAATACCAACGCCAAAAAAGTTACATATGCGCTAAAAACGGTCGCCGATTACAAAGCCAAAATTTTAGAAAACCAACTCAATGGTTTATTGCTAACGATTCAGAATAATGAAGTTTGGACACGCCTTATCGGGAATTTTAATGCCTATAATTTGCTGGCTATTTATGCTACCGCAGACTTATTAGGTATTGAGCAGCTTGAAAACTTACGACTGCTTAGTGAGTTGGAAAGCGTGAGTGGACGTTTTGAGCATTTAGTTTCAAGTCAAGGTATCACCGTCATAGTAGATTATGCACATACGCCCGACGCCTTAAAAAATGTATTAGAAACCATTAATACCATTAGAACATTTAACGAAAAGGTCATTACCGTTGTTGGATGTGGAGGTGATAGAGACAAGACAAAAAGGCCGAAGATGGCACATATTGCTTCAGCACTTTCTGATCACGCAATTTTCACATCAGATAACCCAAGAAGCGAAGATCCGCAAAAAATTATTGAGGATATGGAGGCGGGTGTCGAACCACACAATTATAAGAAAACACTATCAATTGTCGATAGAAAACAAGCGATAAAAACAGCAAGTCAATTAGCCAATACGGGAGATATTGTGCTCATTGCTGGGAAGGGACATGAAACATATCAAGAGGTAAATGGAGTGAAAGCCGACTTTGATGATTATAAAATAGTAACCACGATTTTAAAAGAATTAGAAAAGTAACCAAACCAAAGCATGTTATACTATTTATTTGAATTTTTGGACAAACAATATGAGCTGGCAGGAGCCGGGCTATTTCAGTATATCTCGTTTCGATCTGCGCTGGCATTTGTTTTTTCATTGTTGATCTCTACCATTTTTGGTAGAAGAATCATCGATAAACTAAGTCGTTTACAAGTTGGAGAATCTGTTAGAGATCTTGGTTTAGTAGGCCAAAAAGAAAAGACTGGTACCCCAACAATGGGTGGGATCATTATTATTTTGGCAACAGTAATCCCGGTATTATTGGTTGCTAAACTCGATAATATTTATATCATCATACTACTCGTAACCACTATTTGGATGGGTTTTATAGGGTTTGTAGATGACTATATAAAAGTGTTTAGAAAAAATAAAGACGGACTCAAAGGACGCTTTAAAATTTTAGGACAAGTGAGCCTTGGTGTTTTTGTGGGTTGTATGCTCTATTTCTCTCCTCAAGTCGTCATCAAAGAAAAGAAGGCTGATGCGATAGCGGTACAGACCGAATTGCAAACAACAAAGGTTTCTGAGCTGTTTGGTGATGAACAGAAATCATTAAAAACGACCATTCCTTTTGTTAAAAATAATGAATTTGACTATTCGGTTTTTGTAAGCTGGTTAGGCGAAGGAGCCACAAAATACAGTTGGATCATTTTTGTGCTTATTGTGGTATTCATTATCACGGGTGTTTCTAACGGCGCAAACTTAACCGATGGTATAGATGGATTAGCCGCGGGTTCTTCGGCCATTATAGTGATGGCTTTGGGTGTCTTTGCATGGATTTCTGGTAATATCATTTTCTCTAATTATTTAAACGTCATGTACATTCCGTACTCTGGCGAAATAACCATTTTCATCAGTGCTTTTGTAGGTGGATTGGTAGGTTTTTTATGGTACAATACCTATCCGGCACAAGTTTTTATGGGGGATACAGGAAGCTTAACTATTGGCGGCATTATAGCTGTCATAGCTATTTCTGTTCGTAAAGAATTTTTATTACCAATTCTCGCTGGAATCTTCTTTGCAGAAACCTTATCGGTGATGTTACAAGTCAGTTATTTTAAATATACACGTAAAAAATTCGGTGAAGGCAGGCGTATCTTTTTAATGTCGCCATTGCATCACCATTTTCAGAAGAAAGGATATCACGAAAGTAAGATTGTTGCGAGGTTCTGGATTATCGGAATCATGTTAGCGGTGCTATCAATTATAACACTTAAAGTGAGATAGAGATATGAAAATTGCCGTATTGGGTGCAGGAGAAAGTGGGGTAGGTACAGCAATACTAGCTAAAAAAAATGGGTACGAAGTTTTTGTTTCTGATAAAGGTACAATAGCTGAAAAATACAGAGAAGTTCTTTTACATAATGATATTGTTTTTGAAGAAGGTCAACATTCCGAAGCTCAAATTTTTGATGCGGATGTTGTCATGAAAAGCCCTGGCATTCCCGACAAGGTACAGCTAGTACAAAAGCTGGTACAAAAAGGGATTAAGGTGATTTCTGAAATAGAGTTTGCTAGCAAATTTACAGCGGCTATGCTCATTGGGATTACGGGTAGTAATGGTAAAACCACTACGGCCTTGTTAACGCATCACATTTTGAAAAGAGCAAAATTAGATGTTGGCGTAGCGGGTAATGTTGGAGATAGTTTTGCGCTGCAAGTAGCTGAGAAAGATTATAAAAATTACGTGCTCGAGTTGAGTAGTTTTCAGTTAGATGGCATAGTAGATTTTGCACCGCATATTGCTGTGATTACAACGATTTCACCCGATCATTTAGATCGATATGAAGACAACTATGAAAACTATATCAATTCGAAATTTAGAATTACAAAGAATCAAACGGAACAAGATTTTTTGATTTATGATGCAGACAATGAAGAGATCGTTACATGGTTAACAAAAAATAAAACAAAGGCAACATTATTACCTTTTTCAACAGTAAAAAAAGTAGAAAGAGGAGCATATATCGAAAATGAAAATATCGCAATACTAACTAACACAAATAAATTTACAATGAGTATTAAATCACTAGCATTACAAGGAGTACATAATACTAAGAATGCAATGGCATCTGGTATGATAGCGCAGCTATTAAATGTGCGAAACGAAACACTGAGAGAAAGTCTTGAAGATTTTGAAAGTGTGGAGCACAGATTAGAATCGGTGCTAAAAATTAACGGAGTTCAATATATTAATGACTCTAAAGCTACCAATGTAAATGCTACGTTTTATGCCTTAGACAGCATGACATCTGACACCATTTGGATTGTAGGCGGTGTAGATAAAGGCAATGACTATAATGACTTACTGCCGTTAGTACATGAAAAAGTAAAGGCAATTATATGTTTAGGTGTTGATAATGCCAAAATAATAGAAGCTTTTGGACAAGTAGTTGATTTTATGATTGAAACACAAGGTGCTGAAGAAGCGGTGAAAGTTGCTTATAAATTGGCAAATAAAGGAGATACAGTTTTGTTATCACCGGCTTGTGCAAGTTTTGATTTATTTGAGAATTACGAAGATAGAGGTAGACAATTTAAACAAGCAGTAAGATTATTGTAAATGACAAGAATCCTCAAAAATATAAGAGGCGATAGAACGATATGGGCGATTGTTGCATTATTAGCAATATTCTCTTTCTTGCCCGTATATAGTGCTA
>RCNB010000856.1_pt1 | contig 27270 bp, 24 predicted proteins | sample 2041321 | NCBI WGS metagenome assembly RCNB01 (sample SAMN09708232, study PRJNA481090) | Marine sediment metagenome, whole genome shotgun sequencing project. | reverse complement strand
CAGCGGTATCAAGGAGGCCATGGTCAGTTCCAAGCTAAATATTTCAACCGCAAAAACGATTGCTGCTATAGGTGCCTTAAATATTGAAGCCATCGCCCCAGCCGCAGCTGCACCGATCAGCAAGGTTCGTGTTGTTTGATTCAAATGGAACAAACGAGAAAAATTGGATCCTATAGCAGCACCGGTTGCAACCGTTGGTCCTTCTAATCCTACAGATCCTCCAAAACCGACGGTTAAAGGGGCCGTTAATAAAGATGACCACATATTACGGCGTGGTATCAGCCCTTTTAATTTGGAAATGGCATATAAGGTTGAAGGGATACCATGTTCAACTGGTTTTTTAACAATATATTTAATACTTAAGAGCACTAGAAACAACCCGATGATCGGAAAGATAAAATAAAATACATTATGTATCTCCCGAATAAATTCGCCCTCAAGCAACTCTTGAGTGAAATGGGTTAAATTCTTTATTGTTACCGCAACCAATCCTGATAAGAAACCAATAACAGCGCTCGCTATACTAATAAAATGTTTGTTGGAAATATGTTTATATCTCCATTTTAAAAACCTAACTAATAATCGTTTGCTTTCCGGCATAATTAACTTTTAGTTGAAAATGAAATGATTAAATCATCATAGTCATCCATTTTTCAACCTAAAATAATTTAAATTACGACTAGACTTACTTTAAATCCAGTTTTAAATGTAACTCATTTAGTTGAATTTCATCTATTTTCGAGGGGGCATCAATCATCACATCCCGCCCTGAGTTATTTTTAGGGAAAGCAATAAAATCTCTAATTGTTTCTTGACCTCCCAAAATTGATACCAACCTATCAAGCCCAAAGGCCAATCCTCCATGCGGTGGTGCACCATATTCAAAAGCATTCATCAAAAATCCAAACTGATCCATAGCTTCTTCTTTGGTAAACCCTAACAAATCAAACATTCTTGACTGTGTCTCTTTATCATATATTCTGATAGAACCTCCTCCAATTTCATTTCCATTTAGCACCATATCATACGCATTTGCACGAACCTTTCCAGGATCGGTTTCTAACAAATGCATGTCCTCTGGTTTAGGTGATGTAAAAGGATGGTGCATGGCGTGATAACGCTGACTATCTTCATCCCATTCTAATAATGGAAAATCAACTACCCATAAAGGAGCAAACTCATTTGATTTTCTCAAGCCTAATTCCTCGGCCATTTCCATTCTTAGTGTACTTAACTGAGTTCTCACTTTATTTGACTCACCCGCCATAACAAGCAAAAGATCTCCTTTTTTGCCATTTAATCTTTCGGTCCATTCTTTCAACTGATCTTTGTCAAAAAACTTGTCTACTGAAGATTTATAAGTTCCGTCTTCATTACATTTGACCCATATCAAACCATTGGCTCCAATTTGTGGTTTTCTTACAAAGTCAATGAGCTTGTCCAACTGTTTTCTTGAATATCCGGCACATCCAGGGACCGCAATTCCAACAACCAGTTCTTGAGAATCAAAAACACCGAATCCCTTCTCCTTTGCAAGATCATTTAATTCACCAAATTTCATTTCAAATCTGATATCAGGCTTATCATTCCCATAGGTTTTAATGGCTTCGTCGTAGCTCATTCTTGGAAACTCAGCCACATCTACGCCTTTAATTTCTTTCAACAAATGTTTAACTAGACCTTCAAAAGTATTCAGAATATCTTCTTGTTCAACAAAGGCCATTTCACAATCAATCTGGGTAAACTCTGGTTGTCTGTCAGCTCTAAGGTCCTCATCTCTAAAGCACTTAACTATTTGAAAATACTTGTCAAGCCCTCCAACCATTAAAAGTTGTTTAAAGGTTTGAGGAGATTGAGGTAAAGCGTAAAACTGACCTTCATTCATTCTAGATGGAACAACAAAGTCTCTCGCTCCTTCTGGTGTTGATTTTATTAAATATGGCGTCTCAACATCAATAAAACCATCTTTTGAAAGGAAATTTCTAACTTCCATGGTAACTTTTGAACGAAACATAAGATTTTCCCTAACCGGATTTCTTCTGATGTCCAAATACCTATATTTCATCCTTAACTCATCACCACCATCTGTTTCGTTCTCAATTGTAAAAGGAGGTGTCTTTGATTTATTTAGAATTGTAAGCTCAGTAACCAAAATTTCAATATCTCCAGTAGGCATTTGATCATTCTTGGCTTCTCTTTCTATTACTTTTCCTTTGATTTGAATCACAAATTCACGCCCTAAAGAACGGGCTTTTTCAACAATACCGGCCTCTGTTCTTTCCCCATCAAATATCAACTGAGTTACGCCATATCTGTCTCTCAAGTCAACCCAAACCATAAAACCTTTATCCCTAACTTTTTGAACCCAGCCTGATAAACAAATATCTTGCCCGACATGATCCATTCTTAACTCTCCATTATTATGACTCCTGTACATCTTATTTCAGTTTATTGAAGCTGCAAATTTAATCAAATAGTAAACAGTTGTTGACTTTTTAAAACAATTTTTAATCTAGGTATATCGCATTAATCCTGACTCAAATTTTTATAGAAATGATTTAAACAATGTCAATTGCTTGCAATTAACTTTATATTTGTATAAAACTTATTTCATTGGATACCAACACTGACGACATCTCAAAACTTTATCTTGTTCCCACGCCTATTGGCAACCTTGAAGACATCACCTTAAGAGCCATAAGGATATTGAAAGAAGTTGATGTGATTTTGGCAGAAGATACAAGGACTTCTGGCAAATTACTCAAACATTATAGTATTGAAACACCAATGCTGTCTCACCATATGCATAATGAACACAGAATGGTTGATAGAATTGTTGACCGGATTGAAGCTGGTGAAAACTTTGCTCTGATTACTGACGCCGGAACTCCAGCAATATCTGACCCAGGGTTTTTACTTTCTCGTGCTTGTATAGAACGAGGCGTTGAAGTGGATTGCCTCCCGGGTGCAACGGCTTTTGTGCCAGCTCTAGTGAACAGTGGTTTTCCAAATGAAAAATTCGTTTTTGAAGGATTTCTCCCTGTGAAAAAAGGAAGGCAAACCAGGCTTAAAATACTAGCTGAAGAAACAAGGACCATTATTTTTTATGAATCTCCTCATAAACTTGTTAAAACGCTTACTCAATTTGAGGATTATTTTGGAGAGAACAGAATGATCTCTGTTTCACGAGAATTAAGCAAAATGTATGAAGAAACAAGAAGAGGAACTATCAAAGAAATTAAAATGCATTTTACCGATCATCCCCCAAAAGGAGAAATAGTGATTGTACTTAAGGGAAACGATAATAAGTAATCAATAGATAATTTTATTCGATTTAATGCAGCTGATTTTAAGAACATATAATTTAAAACTCCAACATACTTTTAGGATCTCTCGTCAATCTTTTGACAGTAAAACCGTATTAATTCTTGAACTTAGGGATGGAAATCTCTCCGGTTATGGCGAAGCATCAGAGAATCCATATTATCATCAAACAGTTGATGACATGATTAATGACTTGTCAAATGTTCGGGATAAGATTGAATTAGATTTAGGGGAATCACCTGAAGTGTATTGGGATAGAATTTTTCCTTTATTAAAAGGAAATATGTTTGCCCTATGCGCGCTGGATATTGCTTATAACGACTTGTATGCCAGAAAAAAAGGAAAGAAGTTGTACGAATTATGGAATTACCAAATAGGGAGTAACCCTATGTCAAATTTTACTATTGGTATAGATAGTATAGACAATATGCTTGGAAAAATGCAAGAGACTCCCTGGCCCATTTATAAAATAAAACTTGGAACTAAAGATGATCTTAAAATCATCAAGGAATTGAGAAAGCATTCTGAGGCCATTTTCAGAATAGATGCTAACGGCGCATGGAGCGTAGAGGAGACACTTGAAAATGCCATAGCCTTAAAAGCTCTGGATGTAGAGTTTCTTGAACAGCCTGTATCGGCTGATGATATTCAAGGAAATCGATATGTTTATGAAAATTCTGTCTTACCGATCATAGCTGATGAAAGCTGCCAGATAGAATCGGACATTGACACTTGTTTTGAGCATTTTCATGGCGTGAATATAAAATTAGTAAAATGTGGTGGCCTGACACCTGCTCGGCGCATGATAAAACGTGCGAAAACCTTAAACATGAAGGTGATGGTTGGATGCATGACCGAATCATCAATTGGTATCTCCGCAATTGCGCATTTATTGCCCGCTTTAGACTATGTTGACATGGATGGAGCTTTGCTATTGCATAAGGATATTGCTAAAGGAGTGACTATTGAAAAAGGAAAGGTTATTTATTCGGGAATTAATGGAACAGGAGTTACACTCACGGATGACAATCCAATTACAATGATTACATAAATGATATTATCATAAAATTTTAATTTTACTAAACAATATGGCACAGGAAATAAAAACACAATGGTTAGGGAATATGCTTTTTAACGCAGATACCTTAGGAGGAAATTTTAAAATCGATGCGGCACCAGAATCTGGAGGCGAAGGAAAAGGTGTAAGGCCAAAAGCCTTGATGTTGACTTCACTTGCAGGCTGTTCAGGAATGGATATCGTATCTCTATTAAAGAAAATGAGGGCGGAAGTTGATGATTTAGAAATTAATGTTTCTGGAGAGCTTACTGATGAACATCCTAAGATTTACAATAAAGTCACGCTTGAGTACATATTTTATGGTACTGACCTTAAAAAAGACAAAATTGAAAAAGCCATCCAGTTATCGGCAGAAAAATATTGTGGCGTAATGGAAATGTTCCGTCAGTTTGCTGAAATCACTACTGAAATAAAATATTTAGAAAAAAAGAACTCCTAACTTAGGAGTTCTTTTTTTTTAATTTGAGTTAGAGCTATTGATTACTGTAACAGTCAAAGCAGCAACAGAGATCAAAAGGCCAAAAGCGGATAATAACACACCTGTCTGAGCTCCAATAGCAGAACCCTTGGCTCTGGTCTTATTCGGTTCTACATAGACTACATCGTTTTGAGATAAATAATATACAGGAGAATTAAATAGATCATTCGATTTTAGATTTACTCTGGTATAGGTCTTTTTCCCATCATAATCCTGGATCACCAAAACATTTTCTCTCTCTCCATAGATGGTCAGATCTCCGGCCAATGAAATGGCTTCAACCAAGGTAATTCTTTCGTTTACGGCAGTAAAAGTTCCTGGTCGGGCGACCTCACCCAAAACTGTGATTCTATAATTCACCGTCTCAATATCAACAATTGGATCCTTGATATAATCAGCGAGTTTTCCTTGCAACATTTTCGTTGCCTGCGTTCTATTCAATCCTGACAATTTTAATTTTCCTAAAACTGGAAAATTAACATTACCATCAGGATCAACTCTGTAAGTCTGAATTCTTTCTCTTCCTCTAGCGTCTAAAGCATCAAGAGAAACACTAACTGAAGATTTGTTAAATGGCCTAGCAGCTTCAGCGTCAAGGGCATTTACAATTATAACCAACTCATCATCAATGTGGTAGGTAGGTGAATAACTGTCCAGACCAATGGAGTTGTCTGCACTACTCATTCCGTTAAAATAGACAACATCATCTTTGGTAGCACAAGATGCTAGCACACCAATAAATAATACTAAAGCAATAATTTTTTTCATAACGAGGGGTTTTTTTAACGAATATACTTATTTATTTTAATTATCCAAATCTATCCTTCTAATAGAAAGGGTGTTAGGCATTTATAAATTTTGTTTGTTTTCCTATTTGGTAATATTCAAATCCTTTACTTTCTAACCTCAAATGTGAATATTGATTTCGACCATCAAAGATGATCGGGTCTATTAATTTCATTTTTAATTCTTCAAAATCTGGTGATCTAAACTCCTTCCATTCTGTCAGAAGAATCATGGCATTGGCATCTCCCAAAGTCTCATATTTAGAATTATAATAACTGATATTTGGTGTGTCTTTCAAATAAAAAGTTTTGGCTTCATGCATGGCCTTTGGATCATAAGCTTTTATTTTTGCTCCTCTTTTAACCAATTCATTGGCAATATAAATAGCTGGTGCTTCCCGCATATCATCTGTACCAGGCTTAAAAGCCAAGCCCCATATAGCAAAAGTTTTGCCTGACAAATCTTCTCCAAATCGATGCACTACTTTTTCAGCAATGACCAATTTTTGCCTGTCATTTACCGCCTCAACTGAGGATATCAATTCAGCTTTATAACCTTCATTTTCAGCCATTTTTTTCAGCGCCTTAACGTCCTTAGGGAAACAAGATCCTCCATAGCCACTTCCTGGATAGATAAAACTATATCCAATCCGTGAATCAGATCCAATACCAATTCTAACTTGATTTACATCCGCATCAACTAATTCACAAATATTGGCTACTTCATTCATGAATGAAATTTTGGTAGCTAACATGGCATTTGCCACATATTTGGTCATTTCTGCAGACCTAATGTCCATTTCAATCATTCTATCACGATTGTGAGTAAACGGAGCATATAAATCTCTCATAGTCTCAAAAGCCATCTCATTATCGGCACCAATCACTATCCGATCCGGCTTCATAAAGTCTTGAAGAGCGGCCCCTTCTTTTAAAAATTCTGGATTAGAAACAACGTGAAACTCAATTTCCTCTCCACGTTTCTTTAGTTCTTTTCCAATTTCATCTGCTACCTTGTCAGCGGTTCCTACAGGAACTGTTGATTTATCAACAACAATCAGAGGGTTATTTATTTTTTGCCCTATTTCAGCGGCAACACTCAATACATATTGAAGATCCGCAGATCCATCTTCTCCCATCGGCGTACCTACTGCAATAAAAACAACTTTTGACTTATTTAAGCCTTCTTCTATATTCGTGCTAAATTGTAAACTTCCATTTTTAATATTCTTAAGAACCATAGTCTCTAAACCGGGTTCGTAAATTGGGATCATTCCCTCCTTAAGTTGATCTATTTTCTTTTCATCAATGTCTATACAGGTCACATGATTACCCATTTCAGCAAAACAGGTTCCCGTAACTAATCCAACATATCCAGATCCAACAACAGTTATATTCATCTTTAAACTTTTACAGTTTCTCTTTTTTCAATTTTTCTTAAAAAACTCAATGGTATGTTTACATTAAAACAACTTCCCAAGGAATCTATTTTTACAACTACTCTGTGGTTTTTACCTTCCCTTAAACAAGTGGCAATTAAACCCATAAATGGTCCGTTAATTACCTCAACATCGTCCCCACTTGATAAATCGATACAAGCCGATATTTCGTGATTTTCCTGAGTTCCAGTCAAAATTCTAAGGTTTTCAATTTCAACATCTCTTATCTTTGCCGGTTTCCCTAAATGTTTCAATACATTCACAGTGCCTTGTATAGGTAGGGTTTGAAAAAGATCCTTTTCAGGCATATTCACAAAAACATAGGATGAAATCAAAGGGACTTCAACCGTCTTTTTACGATCACTCCATTGTCTAACCGTTTTCACCATTGGCAAAAAAACATCAATGTCATAATCCAGCATTCTTTGATACACCTTCTTCTCAGATCTTGGCTTCGTGAAAATAGCATACCAATTGGCCTTATCGTCATTTTTATTCAAATTCATATATCAAATTGTTAGTTGAACAAAGTTTGTTATTTTGGTTCTTTTTGAATCGACGAACAAATATAATATTTAATATATTTACCCTGCAAGTTTAAGAGAGAATTATCAACCCTGTTAATCGCAGCTAATCCCTTTTCAATTGAACAAAATTGTCATCTCTGTAACCAACGATTTAGTAACAGATCAACGTGTTATTAGAACATGTGAATGTTTTAACGAACTGGGCTTTGAAATATTGTTAATCGGGAGAAAATTGAAAAAGAGCTCAGAAGTAGAATTTCCTTATAAAACTTTACGATTTAACTTAATATTCAATCAAGGCTTTCTTTTTTATGCAGAATATAACTTCAGATTGTTTTTCAAACTTCTAGTCAGCAAAAAGCATATTGTTTATGCCAATGATTTGGATACATTATTACCTAATTTCTTGATAAGCAAATTAAGTTCAAGCTTACTTATATATGATAGTCATGAATACTTTACTGAAGTTCCTGAATTGATCTCAAGGCCATGGGTGAGATCGTTTTGGTTAAAAATTGAAAATTACATTTTTCCTAAATTAAAAAACGTTATCGCTGTGAACCATAAAATTGCTGATATTTACAGCACAAAGTATAAGGTTCCGATAACAGTGATAAGAAACGTTCCAATAACACATCAAACAGCGCTGTCTTATCCCCTGGATTTTTTGAAAGAAGATCAAAAATTGATTATCTATCAAGGTGCCTTAAACCTTGGCCGTGGATTAGATCTCATGATCCAAGCCATGGTCTATCTAAAAGAACATATGCTCGTTATTGCAGGTGATGGAGATCTTAGCAAGCAACTAAGGGATCAGGTAAAAGAATTACATTTGCAGCATCAAGTGGTTTTTCTTGGCAGGTTGCTTCCAATAGAATTAGTTAGTGTAACGAAACAAGCTCATTTAGGTATAAGCTTCGAAGAAGATTTAGGATTGAATTATCGCTATTGTCTGCCTAATAAAGTATTTGACTATATTCAAGCAGGAATTCCGGTTTTGGTATCAGATCTCCCATTGCTCAAAACGCTTTTAAGCAATTTTGAAATTGGAGAATGTATAAAACGAAGAGAACCAAAGAGTTTAGCAGCTCAAATAGAAAGAATTATTCAAAAAAAGGCTTCTTATCAACCGGAAATAAAAAGAGCTGCAAGTATATTTAATTGGAACAAGGAAAAAAAAATATTAATCGAATTCATAAGTAAAATTGAATAAAAAACTTCATATAATTTGTTTTGATGTGCCCTACCCTCCAACCTATGGAGGTGTGATAGATGTCTTCTATAAAATTCAGGCCTTAGCGGAAAATAATGTAGACATATATTTGCATGTCTTCAGTTATGGCCGAAAAAATCAAGCCATTCTAAATAAATACTGCAAGGAAGTCAATTACTATAAAAGAAACACTTCTCCATTCATGGCGATGGGTATTCTCCCGTATTTAGTAAAATCAAGAAAGAGTAAAGAATTGATAAATAACGTAAAACGAATTGAAGCGCCTATTTTATTCGAAGGATTACATACTACACATATCTTAAAACGCAAACTCTTTGCTGATAGAAAAATTTTCGTCCGAACACATAATATTGAACATCAATATTATCTGCAATTATCCAAAAATGAAACAAATATTTTTAAAAAATTTTATTTTCGGATTGAAGCAAGCAGATTAAAGTATTATGAAAGAGTTTTAAAAAATGTCGATTCTATTTTACCCCTATCAAACCAGGAAGCTGAATACTTCAAAAATAAATATGGAGATGAAAAAGTGCGTTTTTTACCAGCTTTTCATCCAAGCAATGGTTTTCACGAATTATCAAAGAAAGGATATTTTGCATTCTATCATGGGAATTTATCCGTAACAGATAATATGAAGGCTGCCTTATTTCTTATTGACATATTCAAACCACTCGATTACCCACTAGTGATTGCGGGTCAGAGTTCAGACAAAAAACTCTTATCCAAAATTGATGAGTTTAAAAATATTAGTTTTATTGAGCTAAATGATGAAAAGCATTTATTCGAGTTATTTCATAGAGCTCATATGAACGTTTTATACTCTAGCAACAATTCAGGCCTTAAATTAAAACTGATAAATGCCCTTTTTCAAAGTAGGTATGTCATTGCAAACAATAATGTTGCAGAAGGTTCCGGATTAGAATCACTTTGTATAATAGCCAACAATAAGGCTGAAATTACAAACCAAGTGTTGAAAATTATTGATGAAAATTTTTCAGAAGAAGAAATTGCCTTAAGACATGACCTGCTTAAATTATATAACAATAAGCTAAACGCTAAATTTCTTAAAGAGCAATTATAAGAATCATCAGACTACCTCAAAGATTTTTCCGCCTTCGCATTTTATAGTCTTATGAGGAAACTTTAATATCAGTGCATAGTCGTGAGTCGCCATCAATATTGTTATTTCTGCCTTGTTGATCTCTTCCAAGACATTCATAATCTCAACAGAAGTTTTCGGATCCAAATTCCCTGTGGGTTCATCAGCTAAAATCATTTCAGGTGTATTCAATAACGCCCTGGCTATTGCTACACGCTGTTGTTCACCTCCTGACAACTGGTAAGGCATTTTAAATCCTTTGGTTTTCATATCTACCTTCTCAAGAACCTCATTTATTTTCACATCCATTTGGTTCTTCCCTTTCCAACCCGTGGCCTTTAACACAAAAAACAGGTTCTCATAAACAGATCTATCATTTAACAATTGAAAATCTTGAAATACGATCCCAATTTTTCTTCTTAAAAATGGAATGTCTTTCTCTTTTAATTTTCTAAGATCGAAATCTACAATAGTACCTTCACCATTTTGCAAGGGTAAATCCCCATAAAGCGTTTTCATCAAACTACTCTTCCCACTTCCTGTCTTTCCGATAATATAATTAAAATCTCCTTTTTTGATATCCAGATTGATATCAGACAATATTAAGTTTTCTCTTTGAAATATTGAAGCATCCGTTAATTGAAGCATTTTCCTTTTTTTGGTGATACAATCACTTGTTTTTTTAAGCTCCTTAGCCTAATTAAAAACTAAAGATTGACAAACTTAATGTTTAAATTTCAAATATTAAAGCTCCTTAAATGGATTAAAATGATAATATGTGTTCTTTTAAATTATTCTGGACATAACTTATCATAAAAATATCTCCATCTCAACTTTTAACAAAGATTTTAAAAATAAAGTACCGCTTAATTTGAGAGGAAGTGTTATTATTACGACTCAATGGATTAAAATAGACAGCAATGAAGATTAGTTTTTATATTGACGAGCAAATACAGTATTTAACAAAATATATAATACTGATTAAAAGTAACTTAACGCTTCTTCTAAGTTTGAGCTTCCTGATAGGAATACTTGTTGCCTGTGAGAAGCCCAATCCTGAATTAGGTTTAAAACAGGGTGTTTGGAGAGGGCAGATCTCAACTCAAGGTAACGATATCCCATTCAATTTTGATGTAATAAAAGAAGATGGTTCTTATCAGATTAAACTTATTAATGGACTTGAAAAATTAGATATTGATGAAATCGATATTCTCGAAGATTCCTTATTTTTCGATATGCACATTTTTGATATTAGCGTTAAGGCCAAAATATATAAAGATAGCTTGGTCGGAACATATACTAAAAATTATGCGGAGAACTATGTATTGCCCTTCAAAGCATTTCATGGTAAAGAAGGACGTTTTGATAATATCAGCAGTTCCAATTCATTTGACGGGAGTTGGGAAACCACTTTTAAAGATGATTCTGGAAAAGAAACATCAGCCATAGGAATTTTCAAAAAGGAAGGTGAATCCTTTAGAGGAACATTTCTAACCAAAACCGGGGATTATAGGTATTTAGATGGATATACGGTAAAAGACACCATGTATCTATTTACTTTTGACGGAAATCATATTTATAAATTTCGTGCCTATAAAGAAAATGATACTATTTTAAAGGGAGAATATTGGTCAGGTAAGACAAGCTATAAGACGTTTGTATCAATTAAAAATGATACCGTTGCCTTACCAGATCCTAATAGTTTGACTTACTTAAAAGAAGGTTACGATAAAATTGATTTTTCATTCCCAGACCTCGATGGAAATCTAGTTTCTCCTACCGATAAAAAATATAAAGACAAAGTTCTCATTCTTCAAATTTTAGGGACTTGGTGCCCGAATTGCATGGATGAAACCAGGTTTCTAACAGATTGGTATAACAAAAATCAGTCTAAAGGGGTCGAAATTATTGGCCTGGCATATGAGATCAAACCTGAATTTGTTTATGCCCGTGATAGGGTGTTAAGCATGAAAGAAAAATTAAATGTGCCATATGATTTCGTAATTGCTGGTACTTCGTCTACAAAATCAGCTTCAGAATCTTTACCGATGCTTAATAAAGTCATGTCTTTTCCCACTTCAATAGTAATTGACAAGCAGGGAAAGGTCAGAAGAATACATACTGGGTTTTCAGGACCTGCCACCGGGGTTCATTATGAGGAATTTGTTGATGACTTTAATCAATTCATGAAAGATCTTCTTGAAGAATGACATAACACATTAAGAAAAAACGACAACTTTTCAACAATCTGTTTAACTAATCAACAATTTGACAATTTATTTCTTATTTGACGTTAGCTAACTAATCTATATAGTATTTTTGATTTTTTATAACGGATTCCATTCAATGAAGTTACTTAAAGTATTCATTTTTTTCACGTTTTTTTCTGTTTTTCAAACCCATGCACAGAAATCGATTATCTACACACATGACCTTGTGGAATTTAATCATGCCGTGAGTCTCTATTCAAATAAAGACTACGTAGCCTCTCAATTAGTATTTGAAAAAATAAAAAATAGCTTTGATGAAGCCTCAGAATTAAAGGCCAGATCTTACTATTTTGAAGCTTTTTGTGCTATTCGACTAAAACAGAAAAATGCTGATGACCTAATGAATACTTTTTTCGAAAAGTTTCCAACAAGTACAAAAAGAAATACAGCTTTTTTAGAAGTAGGTGACTATTATTTTAACAATCGCAGTTATGCCTACGCCTTAAAATGGTTTAATAAAATCAATGAAAATAATCTAACCTTATACAGTCAGGACGAGTTTAATTTCAAAAAGGGATATGCCCTGTTTGCAGTAGGTAGTTTTGCCAATTCACGAAAGTATTTTTCAAAGCTCCTGGATTCAGATAAATATGGAGCTCAGGCCAAGTATTATTATGGTTATATGGCCTATCAGGATGACGATTATTCCGAAGCCGACAAGTACTTAAACCAAGTAGCAGACAATAAGGGGTTTGATGACGATATTCCATATTATATGGCAAATATTAAATTTAAGACGGGCAAATTTCAAGAAGCAATTGATGCAGCTTTACCCCTTTTAGAAAAATCTAATGGTATTCAACAATCTGAATTGTCAAAAATCATCGGGGAGAGTTATTTTAATCTGAATGAATTTGAAAAAGCCACAGCCTATCTTCTTGATTATAAAGGGAAGAAAGGAAAATGGAACAATACAGATTATTACCTTTTAGGCTATGCATATTATCAGCAACAAGATTATGACGAAGCCGTTCTCTCGTTTTCTAAAATCATTGATGGTAATAACGGAGTTTCACAAAATGCCTATTACCATTTGGCAGAATGTTACTTAAAAAGTGACAGAAAGCAAGAAGCCTTAAATGCCTTTCGAAATGCCAAACAAATGGATTTTAATGCAGAAATTAAAAAAGATGCCTGGTTAAATTATGCAAAACTTAGCTATGAAATAGGCAATCCTTACAAAAGCGTAGCAGAAGTAATACAAGAATATTTGGAAGCTTACCCTGAAGAAATTGATCAGGCTGAAGTAAAAGATTATCTAATCAGTGCTTATATATCAGCAAATGATTTTGAAGGAGCTTTAACATATCTTAAAAATGCTGACTCAGAAAATAATGATGCTTATCATAAAGTAGCATTCTTATACGGTATACAGCTTTTTAAAGACCAACAATTTGAAAAGGCGATTGAAAACTTTAACCTTGCCTTAGAAACTTCATCGAATTCAGTTTATGAGGCACGATCGTTATTTTGGAAAGGGGAATCATTATACAGATTAAAAAAATATGAAGAAGCCCTATCTAGTTTTCAGGCATTTTCAGCTATGACTGAGGCCAAAGAGACCAAGGAATTCACAACAGTACTCTACAACATGGCCTATACCTATTTCCAGATGAAAGATTACAATCAAGCTGGAGGTCACTTTAATGAGTTTTTGGCTGTATCGATAGATCAAGAATTAGTTAGAGACAGTTACTTAAGACTTGGGGATTGTTTTTTTGCCTTGAGCAGCTATTTTAAAGCAATCCCGGCCTATGAAAAAGTTATAGACGCCAACCAGACTGATGTTGATTATGCACAATTACAGATCGCCTTTTGCTATGGATACATGGGAGAAACCGATAAAAAAATAAACGCATTAATTGGCTTTACAGGAGCGAATCTTAAATCTACTTTACGTGATGATGCATTTTATGAACTTGGCAATTCTTATGTAAAATTGAGCAAAAATACAGAAGCCTTAAATGCTTATGACGAAGTTGTTATCAATTACAGAATGAGCTCATTAGTTTCAAAATCTTTATTAAAACAAGGCCTCGTTTATTTCAATTCCGATAAAAATGATCTGGCTCTTGAAAAATATAAAAAAGTAGTAAGTACTTATCCAGGCACTGATGAAGCCAAAGAGGCCATTGCCAATGCCAAACAAATCTATATACAGCAAGGTCGTGTTGATGAGTACGAAAGATTCATTAGAAATGTAGATTTTGTCAATGTCACTGATGAAGAAATTGAAAATACCATGTTCGCTTCAGCCGAACAATTTTATTTAACAAATAATCTAGAAAAAGCCATTGTGTCGTTTCAAAAGTATCAGGAGAGGTTTCCTTCAGGATCAAATGCTCTCACTGCAAATTTCTTCCTGGCAGATGCTTTAAACAGGACGGATCAACTTGAAAAAGCTGTACCATATTATCAATTTATTCTAGATAAAGACAAAAATCAATATACAGAAAAATCTTTGGTGAATGTAGCCTATTATTATTTGGAGCAAGAGAATTGGGAGCAAGCTCTAATACTCCTTTCTAGATTAGAAAAAGAAGCTGAAACGGAGCAAAACATCCTATTTGCTCGGAGCAATCTTATGAAGGGGAATTATGCTCTTAAAAATTTCGACTTGGCAGAAGAATATGCAGATAAAGTTATAGAACATCCTAAATTGGAACCGAAAATACTATCAGATGCTCAAATTATTATTGCAAGATCAGCCTTTGAAACAGGCGATTTACTAAAGGCTCAGGATGCTTTTAAAGTAGTAGAAGAATCTGCCTCTGGCGAATTAAAAGCAGAAGCTGTTTATTATGACGCTTTCTTTTTAAACGAAGAAGGGAATTATAAACTGTCTAATGTTTCAGTACAAAAACTGGCCTCTGAATTTTCACCATATCGCTATTGGGGAGGTAAAGGATTGATTATTATGGCTAAGAACTTTTATGAGCTTGAGGATGCATATCAGGCTACTTATATACTTGAAAGTGTGATTCAGAAATTTTCTGAATATGAGGATCTTGTTAAATCAGCAAGAACTGAATTGAACCTGATAAAAACTAAGGAATCAAAAACCAATTCATCGGTTATTATCGAAAAAGGATAAGACAAACAGGATTTAAACAAATGAATAGATACAAAATATTCTTTTTACTGCTAATGATGAGTAGCCTGGCTTTTTCTCAAAAAAAGAAAAAAGAAAGGATCGCTACCGAAGAAATTAATGTCGTAAAGCCATTTTCTCCAACGGTTTCTGAAGCATTTAAAATAAACGTTGAACCCGAAATAGACAGTGTAGATTTAGGAGGTAAAAAAGAAATAAGTTATTCGATAAATTCAATACCGGTGGCTTCAACATTTACCCCTGCAAAAGGTAAGGCTAAGACACTTAAAAGGATACCGAAGGAAAGGTTTTATAACAATTTTATATCAGCTGGATATGGTAATTATAGCACTCCAATAGTAGAAATTTTTGCCCATAGTAATTCCTCAAATTACAATGATTTCGGCGGGTTTTTAAATTATCACTCCTCTGGAGGTGGTATTGATGGTTTGTTGCTAAACGACGATTTCAAAGATCTTGATGTGGATCTTTATTACAAACAATCTGAAAGAATGTTTGATTGGAAAGTTAAAGGTGGTTTCGAATCTCTATCAACCAACTGGTATGGTTTATCTGATGAAGTTGATTATTCTGAACTCACGATAAATTCAATCGAAGAAAGACAGTCTTATACTAATATTTCACTAAGTGGTGAAATCGAATTCTTTGATTCACTGATACATACTGGAGATCTTTCTTTTAACCGGTTTTCAGATAAATTTAAAAGTGGAGAAAATCATCTTGAGATTAATTCCGTTATAGATTTTCCGATTGGAAGAGAGTTAATGTACTCTGAAATTAGTTTTGAATTGTTAAATGGAAAATTTGAAAACGATTTTTTTCAAACTGATAAGCTGACTTATACTTATTTCAATATTGGTTTTAGCCCTAATTTTGAGGTTCTACGAGATAACCTAACATTGAATTTAGGGGCGCGACTTTATTATAGCATCACTAATAATTTTGATGGAAGTAAATTCTACTTCTATCCAAACATTACTGCTTCCTATAACATAAGTGAAGAGGCCTTGATTGCTTATGCAGGTGTAATTGGAGATTTACAACAAAATAGCTACGAAAATTTTGTTTATGAAAACCCTTTTGTTTCCCCAACCTTGTACATCCAAAGGACAAATCAGCAATATAATGCCTATGCCGGGATCAAGGGGCTTTTAAATTCTAAGATTCGTTTCAATGTTAAAGCAGCTTATATAAGCGAAAAAGACAAGCCTCTCTATAAGTTAAACCCATCACTTACGGATGGAAGCAATGAAGTAACAGAAGGTTATGAGGCGGGTAATTCTTTTCAAGTAATTTATGATGATGTAAATACGATCTATTTTAATGCAGAAATAATTTTTGACCTTTGGAAAGAATTCAAATTTGGAGGAAATCTAGATTTTAATTCTTATAGTTTGAAAAATGAGGAACAAGCATGGAACCTTCCGCTTATGACAACCACGCTGCTGGCCAAATACACCAGAAAAAAATGGAGCGCTGGTGCAGATTTATTCTTTTCATCAGACAGAAAAGATGAATTATCAATTATTCCAGATACAAATATCAGAGTTACTAATGCTGCTTATTTTGACATAAACCTGAATGGGGTATATAACATAGATGATAAATTTGACATCTTTGTCAATGTCAATAACATCCTAAGCGGTAATTATCAAGTTTATACAAATTTCAAAGTCCAAGGCTTGCAAGTATTCGGTGGCGTAAAATATAAATTTGATTTCTAGAAAATCCTAATTATACATTTTCTCGTAGTAGTCTTGATAAGATCCTGAAGTGACATTTTTAAGCCATTCATCATTGGCTAAATACCAATCTAATGTCTTTTCAAGCCCCTCTTCAAAGGTTACACTAGGTTTCCATCCTAACTCCTTATTGATTTTACTGGCATCAATGGCATATCTTCTATCGTGCCCTGCTCTATCTTTTACATAGGTAATCAATTGCTCAGAACTTCCCTTTGCGCGATCTAACTTATCATCCATTAACTGGCACATAAGTTTAATCAAATTCAAATTTGTCCATTCATTAAATCCACCAATATTATAGGTTTCTCCAATGATACCTTTATGAAATATTTCATCAATAGCTATCGCATGGTCTTCAACATAAAGCCAATCACGTGTGTAATTACCATCTCCGTAAACAGGAAGTGGTTTGGATTGTTTGATATTATTGATAAAAAGAGGAATTAGTTTTTCCGGAAATTGATTCCCTCCGTAGTTATTAGAACAATTACTAATGACAAAAGGTAAGCCATACGTATTGCCGTAAGCCCGCACAATATGATCAGATGCTGCTTTAGAGGATGCATACGGTGACTGAGGGTCATAGGAAGTTGTTTCTGTAAAAAGTCCTGTCTTTCCTAAAGAACCATAAACCTCATCCGTAGAAACATGATAAAACAATTTTCCATTGAAGTCATCACTATGTACTTCACGGAATGCATTTAAAAGATTCGCTGTTCCTAAAACATTTGTTTCTATAAAATCGTTCGGATTAGTGATTGACCGATCTACATGACTTTCTGCCGCCAAATGAATTACTGCGTCAAATTCGTGTTCCAAAAACAGTTCTTTCAAAACATCGGCATCCTTAATATCTGCCTTAATAAAATGATAGTTATTATTCGATTCAAGGTCTTTAATGTTTTCAAGATTTCCTGCATAAGTCAGGGCATCCAGATTATAAATGTTATAGTCCGGATATTTTGAAACAAATAGACGAAGTACATGAGATCCAATAAATCCAGCGCCTCCTGTAATCAATATATTTTTATTCGTTTGTGTCATCTCTTAAAAATAGAATTTAATTGTAAGGTCAATTATCCTTGTTTCAACTGCCATTTCCATGCCGAACTCAAAGCCTGCTCAAGCCCTAGCTCAGCCTTCCAACCCAGTTCTTCATTTGCTAATTTTGTATTTGCATAGGCAGCGGTAATGTCTCCTTCTCTTCTATTAACAATCTTATATTTCAAATCCGTTTCATTCACTTTTTGAAAGACATTTATAACGTCTAAAACCGAACTCCCTGTTCCGGTGCCTACGTTAAAATATTCCATTTTAGATTTATTCTTCGCATTCAATAACCTTTGTAAAGCGCAAATATGGGCCTTTGCTAAATCAACTACATGGATATAGTCTCTAACTGCAGTGCCATCAGGAGTTGGATAATCATCTCCAAACACTGATAATTCTTCTCTTAAACCCGCAGCCGTTTGCGTAACAAAAGGGATAAGGTTTTGAGGAACACCAATTGGTAACTCTCCAATAAGAATACTTTCATGTGCCCCAATCGGGTTAAAGTATCTCAAGGCTATTGCCGTAATATCCTCTACCTTAGTTACATCCTGAATGATTTCTTCCCCAATTTGTTTTGTGTTTCCATAGGGCGATTCTGCTCTTTTTACCGGTGCATTTTCAGTTATAGGTAATTCATCAGCCTGCCCGTATACTGTGCAAGAAGAGCTGAAAATTAAATGAGGAACCTTGTTGTCAGACATGCTTTTGAGCAGATAAACAAGCGTTGAAATATTATTTTCATAATATTTTAATGGATTTTCTACACTTTCCCCAACAGCTTTGGATGCCGCAAAATGAATGACTCCGTCAATTTTATGTTCTTTAAAAAAAGAAGCAACTGCTTCCTTTTCCTTCAAGTCCATTTTCACAAATTCTGGGCGAATATTCGTTATTTCCGTAATTCCGTCAAGAACCTCTTCTCTCGTATTTGAAAGATCATCGATGATGATCACATCATACCCTTCATTCTGTAATTCAACCACTGTATGAGAACCAATAAAGCCCAAACCCCCAGTAACAAGTATCTTATTTCCTTTCATCTCAATTTGTTTTAATTAATGCGACCGATTAAATCAACACTATGAACTATCCTACAAAATCCATAATAGTTTGAATAATTAAATCCTGTTGAGCCTCTTCCAATTCAGTATGCATTGGTAATGAAATTACCGTATTTACCAAATCATTAGTTACCTCAAATTGCGCTTCTTTATAGCGATCATCCACATAAGCTTTTTGACTATGAAGAGGAACTGGATAGTATATGGCATTTGGAATCCCTTTATCCATCAAATGTTGATGAAGTGCATCTCTCTTTCCATTGGTAATTTTTAAAGTATACTGATGAAATACATGACAGTTACAAGTGTCACAGATTTCACCACATTTTTCAGTTACAGGAGTTACGATATTTTGATTACTCTTAAAACCATTATTATAGTATCTAGCGGCATTTCTTCTTGCTGAACAATAATCGTCCAAATGAGGCAATTTCAACCTTAAAACTGCTGCCTGAATACTATCTAATCTTGAATTCACTCCAACCACATCATGATAATACCTTTTGTACATCCCATGATTAACCATGCCTCTTATGATATGGGCAATTTCATCGTCATTTGTAAAAATTGCACCGCCATCTCCATAACAACCTAAGTTCTTAGATGGGAAAAAAGAAGTTGTCCCTACTATGCCAATAGTTCCCGCCTTTTTTGTAGTTCCATCGCTAAAGGTGAAATCTGCACCAATAGCCTGTGCAGTATCTTCAATCACATGCAAATTGTGTTTTTCTGCAATTTTTAAAATAGCCTCCATATTGGCACATTGTCCAAACAAATGAACTGGCACAATTGCCTTCGTTTTAGGAGTTATAGCTTTTTCAAGCGCCTCTAAGTCTATATTAAAACTTTTAGGATCTACATCAACTAATACAGGGGTCAATTTAAGTAAAGCAATTACCTCTACGGTTGCAGCAAATGTGAAATCAGCAGTAATCACCTCATCACCTTGTTCCAAACCAAGACCCATCATAGCAATTTGCAAAGCATCAGTGCCATTTGCGCAAGGAATAACGTGTTTAATGCCCAAATAATCCTCAAGTTCAGACTGAAATTTTTTCACTTCAGGGCCATTAATAAAAGCGGCAGATGTAACAACTTCATTGATAGCTTTATCTATTTCAGGTTTGATTTTTTCATATTGACTTTGCAAGTCAACCATTTGGATTTTCTTCATTTTGGTCAATTTAAATTCTTATTTCACCATTTAGCCTGACAAAAATACAAATATTTTGCCCGCTCTTACAGTAAATTTATAATTTAGCTGATAAATGAAATACCTATATAATTTTACGATTTCCTTGGTTGGAATCATACTTAAAATTCTCGCAGTTTTTGATAAAAAATTAGCCTTATTCGTTGATGGGCGTAGACATACATTTTCAAAATTGCAGTCCCAAATACAGTCAAATGATAAAGTTATTTGGATTCATTGCGCTTCCCTAGGTGAATTTGAACAAGGCAGGCCAATTATAGAGAAATTACGAAAATCTAATCCTTCTCATAAAATAGTGCTATCCTTCTTTTCTCCGTCAGGATATGAAGTAAGGAAAAACTATGAAGAAGTCGATATTGTGGTTTATCTTCCTTTAGATACAGTAAGAAATGTCAAAAAATTTATTAAACTGTTGAATCCCTCATTGGCGATTTTTGTGAAATACGAATTTTGGCCTAACCTTTTAGATGAACTGAAAAAAAATTCAATCCCAACAATTTTAATTTCTGGGATTTTCAGAGAAGATCAAATATTTTTTAAATCCTATGGTGGTTGGATGAGAAGATCGCTTGGATCATTTTCTCATTTTTTTCTCCAAAACGAAAGCTCTCAAAAACTTTTGAATAGCATTGGAATTAACAATATTACAATAAGTGGAGATACACGGTTTGATAGTGTCTCTAACATTTTAGGGCAAGATAACCGGCTTGATTTTCTTGAAGAATTTGTAAAGGATACCCAAGTGCTTGTGGCAGGCAGTACTTGGCCAATTGATGAATCATATCTCACTAATTTCCTGAATATGAAGCAGGCTGAAAACTTTAGATGTATTATCGCTCCCCATAATATCAACCCAAAAGAAATCCAAAAACTTAAGAAGGACATCCATCTTAAAACCGTTTTATTCTCAGAAGGTAAAATAGATAAAAATGCTAAAGTCTTTATTGTCGATACAATCGGTATTTTGACAAAAATTTACAATTATGCCGATGTGACTTATGTTGGAGGAGGTTTTGGTAAAGAAGGTATTCACAATGTACTAGAACCTGCTGTTTATAGTACTCCTTTGGTGATTGGTCCTATTTATGATAAATTTGAAGAAGCAAAAGAACTTGTCACTCTTAAAGGTTGTTTGGTGGCTAAGGATGAAAGTCAGTTATTTGATCATCTAAATGATCTAAATACGAATGAAAGTCTCCGCTTAAAAATTGGTAGTATTGCTGGTGATTTCATCAAAAACAACCTAGGTGCCACAAAAATTATTTTAGATTATATTGAGCTGCAACTTGGGGATAATTCATAAATTGTACCTCTAAACACTTGAAAAATGATCAGAGAAAAACTCGAAGAATACTACAGTGTAGTTTTTGAAAAAGAATTACTTGATGAAATCGAAAGAGTAGGCACTTATAAAAAAGTAAAGGAAAATGAACTATTGCTTGATATAGGGGATACGTTTCATCATATTCCATTGATTCTTACGGGAGCTATTAAAATTAGTCGGGAAACTAAAAAAGGTGATGAAATAGTGCTTTATTTTCTTGAAAGAGGTGACACTTGCACCATTACATTTGGGAGTGGTATTCAAAGCCACAAAAGCAAGGTTCGTGGAATTGCAGAAAAAGATTCTGAACTGATTTTTATCCCTGTTGAAAAACTTGAAGAATGGATGATTATATACCCATCTTGGAGACGTTTTGTAATTGACAGTTATGATATTCGACTGAATGAAATGCTGGAAGCCATTGACACCTTGGCTTTTATGAAAATGGATGAACGATTATTTAAATACCTCATAGATAAAGTTCAAATTATGAGAAGTACTGAATTAGCAACTACTCATCAAGAAATCGCGGTAGATTTAAACACTTCCCGTGTTGTTGTTTCGCGATTGCTTAAACAACTTGAGAATGAAGGAAAAATTAAGTTGTTTAGGAACAAGATTGAGATTTTGGACTTTTAGATTGTAACAATTGTTACCTGGTTCGAAGGACAATAAATTAAATTTACAAATTAAGATAAAAATATTATGGATTTTATTTTACAACCTTGGGCATGGTATGTGGCTGGACCATTAATCGCCTTTTGTATGTTTCTGATGTTTTTCTTTGGAAAGAAATTTGGCGTGTCATCAAATCTTGAGACAGTTTGTGCCATGGGAGGAGCAGGTAAATTTGTGGATTTCTTCAAATTTGATTGGAGGAAGAACAAATGGAATTTGGTTTTTGTTGTGGGGTTAATTGCAGGAGGCTTTATTTCAGATCAATGGCTGACTCCTTATGATACTGTTGCTATCAATACAGAGACAGTAAAAGATTTGGCTGAAATAGGTATTGAAAATGCTGGAACCTCTTATCTTCCAGATGAAATCTTTAGTATGGAAGCCATGCTTTCTATTAAGGGATTTTTTATCCTTCTTATCGCTGGTGTTTTGGTCGGATTTGGGTCAAGATATGCTGGAGGATGCACATCGGGTCATGGGATTGTAGGATTAAGTAGTTTATCTATGGAGTCTTTTATCGCCGTTGGAGGATTTTTTATTGGTGGCTTGATCATGACATGGCTTATTTTACCCTATATTTTTTAGAAGCAAACAAATGAAATATATAAAATATTTACTGGTAGGGATTTTGTTCGGAATTACATTGAGTAAGGCCGAAGTGATCTCTTGGTTTAGGATTTATGAAATGTTTAAACTACAATCATTTCATATGTATGGCGTTATCGGATCTGCCGTGGCTATTGGAATCGTTTTGATGTATTTATTCAAAAATGAAACTCTTAAGACCTTATACGGAACCCCTATTATTGTGGAAGCTAAAAAGAAAGGTGTTTCCAGAAACCTTATCGGCGGTATTATTTTTGGGCTGGGATGGGCTTTAGGTGGCTCTTGCCCTGGTCCTATGTATATTCTTCTTGGCAAGGGTGTAGTTTCAATCCTGATCGTTCTTTTGGGCGCTCATCTTGGAGCCTTTCTATACCATGCAATCAAGCATAAACTTCCTCATTAATGCGCTCATTATTCTACTTTTAAAACAAACCAGCCATGTATTGCGGTCATTTTCGTAAATTTAACACCAATCTCCTTAAGACATAGATGGATAAATTAGTTGACAAACACGGTAGAAGAATCACCTATTTGCGCCTTGCAGTTACTGACAGGTGCAATTTGCGATGTCAATATTGTATGCCGGAACAAGGAATTGATATTGTTGAGAGAAAAGAGCTTCTTAGCTATAAAGAAATGTATCGGATCACCAGAGTATTAAGTGAACTAGGGGTAGACAAAGTTCGATTAACCGGGGGAGAGCCATTTGTAAGAAAGGACTTTGTGAATTTTTTAGAATCAATGTCTTTCAATAAAAATCTCAAAGAAATAAATATCACAACAAATGGAGCCTTAATTTCAAAGCACATTGCGAAATTAGAAAAGATGAATATCAATGCTGTTAATCTCAGTATAGATAGTCTTGACAGGAAAAAGTTTTTTGAAATTACTCGAAGAGATGTTTTTCCACAAGTTTTCAAGACCTATCAAGACTTACTACAAAGTAATTTAAAGCTTAAGTTAAACGTTGTTATACAATCTGGAGTCAACACCGACGAAATAATTGATTTTATTGAGTTGACCAAAAATGATAAAGTATCCGTAAGATTCATTGAAGAAATGCCTTTTAACGGTAAAGGATTAAGAGCAGTAAGAGAAGTTTGGAATTACAAGAAAATTCTTGACACTATAAACTCACATTACTCAAAAATAGAAACACTGGTTTCACATAAATCATCTACCTCAAAGAATTTTAAAATAAGCGGTTATAAAGGCACATTTGGGATCATTCCTGCGTTTACCAGAACCATTTGTACAGATTGCAACAGAATTAGAATAACCTCTACAGGGTTATTTAAGAATTGCCTATTTGATGATGGTGTCTTTAATATTAGAGATTTTATCAGAAATGGTGCAAGTGATGATGAATTGAAGCAACTTTTTATTTCAACGGTCCAACAGAAACCTGAAAATGGATTCATAGCTGAAGCCAATCGAAAAAACACCAAAGTTTCAGAGAGTATGTCTACCATAGGAGGTTAATAATATATATGAAGAATTCAGAAACTTTTATCTCAGTTGAAGAGGCTATTGATTTGGTATTGGGCGCTGCAGAATCTTTTGGCACTGAGTCTATAGACTTCAAAGAGTCACAAGGAAGGGTCTTAAAAGAGATAATTAAAGCAGACCGTGAAATGCCTCCTTTTGATCGAGTTAGTATGGATGGAATTGCCATAAATTTTTCAGCTTATCAATCTGGGAAAAGAGCCTTTCAAATTGAAAATATTCAGGCGGCCGGAAGTGAACAATTAACTCTTAATCGAACTGAAAATTGTTTAGAGGCAATGACCGGTGCCATGTTGCCAAAAGGTTCAGATACAATAATTCCATATGAACTAGTCAATATTGAAAATGGAGTTGCTCATATTGCAGTAGAGGATGTTCAGCATTTTCAAAACATTCATAAAAAAGGATTAGACCGTAAGAAGAATGAGATTCTTATACCTAAAAACACTAGAATTTCTGCAGCTGAAATAGGTGTGTTAGCAACCGTTGGAAAAACGACCGTTAGAGTTGCCAAACTGCCTAATATAGCAATTGTCTCAACCGGTGATGAATTAGTGAATGTTTCTGAAACACCTGCGCTATATCAAATACGAAAAAGTAATGTCCATACCTTAGCATCCGCCTTAGACAATTATCAATTAAGTCCTGATTTATTTCATATTGCTGACGACAAAGAAAAACTGCGTCAAAAAATTAAATCACTACTTGATAACTATGACGTATTGATGTTCAGCGGTGCTGTAAGTAAAGGTAAGTTTGACTATTTACCGGAAATATTAAATGAGCTTGGGGTTCAAAAATTATTTCACAAAGTAAAGCAAAGACCTGGAAAACCCTTCTGGTTTGGCAAAAAAGATAAAACAACAATTTTCGCCTTTCCAGGAAATCCTGTATCTGCTTTTGTAAGTTGTATGAAGTATTTTACCACATGGTTACATAAAAGTCTGGAATTAGATCAAAAAAATGAGGCCTTCGCAGTGCTGGCTGAAGATTTTTATTTTAAACCTGAACTGACTTATTTTTTACAAGTTAAGATAAAAAACGAAGCTGGGATATTGACAGCATTTCCAATTGCTGGAAACGGGTCGGGAGATTTGGCTAATTTAACGCATAATGATGCGTTTTTGGAACTCCCTTCTGAAAGATCCGAATTTAAAAAAGGAGAAGCATTTCCGATTGTACAATACAGATAATAAAAACCCCGATTTGAGTAAATTTTCACATATAGGCGACGACAATAAACCAAAAATGGTAAATGTAATTCATAAGACCATAACTAAAAGAAAGGCTGTGGCCCAAGCTAATATGTTCTTGGGTAATGAAATTATCTCTTTATTAGATGGAAGAGAAATAAATACCAAAAAAGGTCCTGTTTTCCAAACGGCTATTATTGCTGGAGTTCAGGCTGTAAAAAAGACTTCTGATTTAATCCCAATGTGCCATCCATTATTAATTGATGGTATTTCAATAGACATAGATTTTTTAAACGATGAAAACATCAAAATTACCTGTACAGTAGAAATGGAAGGGAAAACTGGAGTTGAAATGGAAGCATTAACCGGCGCCAGTGTCGCAGCCTTAACCGTTTATGATATGTGTAAAGCAATCTCTCAAAAAATGATTATCAAAGAGGTCAAGCTTTTAGAAAAAACAGGTGGTAAAAGTGATATCATTACTGAAAAAGATTGACCAGCAAAGATTCCTCCTCTGGCCAATCAATTTCACACCTTTTATAAGATGCTTCTCTACAACTCAAACTGTATAATTAAGTTTTGCTTTAAGGATCTATAGTTATTTTTGCAACGAGAGTAACTTCAACAATAAAGTCCATATTACCATCTTCACATAGTGCATTTCCAGCATATTCAACAGTAATTGTTTGGCCTGATTTTAAGGCATTTGCAATTCGAGTAAGTTCGGCTACTTCAGTTATCGCATAAACAATTTGATTGTCTGCTGAAGTTTTTACAACAAAAGCATTTTGCAATGAAACTTGGTTTGCTACAGAAAAAGAACCTTCAACATCACCAATAGGGTCTCCGCTAAAATTGATAATTTTATAGCTCAATGTTATAATCTCAACTTTTTTTATTTTATTGAGATAGTCTTCGGTGTTTTTATCAACAATATTCAAATTAGTCTTTTCAGAAAAGCTAGCCCTATCGCCATTGGTTTGGGCTATCTGAACTCGAATGGTCTCAGTTTTATTAAGATCCACTTTAAAGGATGGAAGTAAACCCTTTATATCGTCTTCATCACAAGATGAAAAACTTAAACAGACGCAAGACATAAACAGTACTAATAATGTTTTCTTCATGATTCAAAATATTTTAATTTATATTGTTTTAACTATGTAGTAATATTCTCTTATTCAGAAGTTAACACCTCTGATAGATTGTTTTATTTGATAAGATAATTACGGTTGACCCAAAAATTATTAAGCCAACCTAAAACAGGATAGAATAAAGAAAACAAAGGTTTTTAATGAAGATTTCATAACAAGGGAAAAATATGTGTTTGACTTCTTTGTTTGACCCATGAAGTTACGAATAAAAAATATATTTTTAAGTGATTCAGGTCACCAAATAAGAAAGATTGGGCCAGATATTTCGAAATGCTCATTATTAAGTATTTTAGCAGTTAGAATCAAACCCATTTCAAACATTCAAGATTTAAAATCATGAAAAAACATACAAAACACGCTAAGCTAACAAGGCGAAATTTTGGGCAAATGG
>RCNB010000479.1_pt1 | contig 27326 bp, 20 predicted proteins | sample 2041321 | NCBI WGS metagenome assembly RCNB01 (sample SAMN09708232, study PRJNA481090) | Marine sediment metagenome, whole genome shotgun sequencing project. | reverse complement strand
ACGAAGCAAATTCATGATGATTTTACTGTACTCTATCGCGAAATAGGTCCACCTTTTTCACCAAATAGAACATTTAAGCATAAAAAGGGATCGTGTCGCGATTTAACTTGGATGCAAATTAACCTTCTAAGAAAGCAAGGTGTTGCAGCACGTTTTGTAAGTGGTTATTATTTTTATGAAATGGATCAACCACATTATGAATTGCATGCTTGGGTAGAAGTTTTTTTGCCTGGAGCGGGTTGGTTAGGCGTAGATCCTAGTTGTGGTATTTTGACAGGGAACTCTCATTTTCCTATCGCCTCAAGTGCAAATCCTGAAAATACAATGCCTGTATCTGGAGGTATTCGTGGTAGTGCAAAATCTAAATTAATAACAAAACTTTCTATTGAAAAGATATAGCGAATAGTCTACATTTGCCGCCATATAAAATAGCTGAATTAAACTAAAAATATTACCGCTTGCGCGGCAACTAAAAATGAAAATATTTCAATGTGATCATTGTCATCACGCGGTATACTTTGAAAACTATACTTGTGAAAATTGTGGATATTTATCAGGTTTTAGAGATAAGGATCGTAAGATGCTCACCTTTAATTCGCTAGAGGCTTTACTTGTTTCTGATCGAGAACGGATTGAATATAAATATTGTAAGAACAAAGAATTTAATGTTTGTAATTGGGTACTAGAAAAAAGTAACCCAGAGGATTATTGTAATGCCTGTCTATTGAATAGAACGATTCCCAATCTTGCAGATTTAGATAATTTTGAAAAATGGCAAAACTTAGAAATTGCAAAACATAGATTAGTCTATCAGCTTCAGAAAATAGGCTTGGCGATACCAAGTAAAATGAGAGATGTCAACGGATTATGCTTCGACTTTGTTGCACAGCAAAATAATCCTAATTTAATGACAGGTCACGACAGTGGTGTGATTACTATTTTGTTAAGGGAAGCTGACCCGGTTTTAAGAGAACAAATGCGTAAGCAATTTTTAGAACCGTATCGTACCTTAATTGGACATTTGAGACATGAGGTTGGACATTATTTTTGGGATCGATTAATCTATACAAATCCAACAACCTTAGACGAGTTTAGAGCTATATTTGGTGATGAACGTTTGAATTATGGCGAAGCCTTACAGCTCTATTATAAAGTAGGTGCACCAAGCAAATGGGAAACTTCTTTTATAAGTAAATATGCGACCTCACATGCTTGGGAAGATTGGGCAGAAACTTGGGCACATTATCTTCATATTATGGATATGGTAGAAACTGCATATTTTTTTGGAGTAAATGTCAATCCTATTAAAAATAATAAGGAATTAAAGGCTAAAGTCACTTTTGATCCTTATACTATTGAAGATTTTGATGTCATTATTAAAACTTGTAGACCGTTGTCTTTTGCTGTTAATAGTATCAATCGAGCAATGGGCATTCCCGATGTGTATCCATTTACTATTTCACCAGCTGTGGTTGAAAAACTGAAATTCATTCATAAGTTACTGTTGCCAAAACGATAATAAAATAGATAAGTTCTGTAGATTAAAAATTTCAGTATTAAAATATACTTAGTTCAGAGTGGGTGGTAACTTCCTCCAAAAGTTTCATGCCTTTAAAGGAGTTTCCATTTGGGTTTAATTTTGGACTCCAAACGGCTATTGTATAGTTATGTGGATATAATGTAACAATACCACCGCCAACACCACTTTTTCCTGGTAATCCAACTTTAAATGCAAACTCGCCAGACTCATCATAAAATCCACAAGTAAGCATCAATGCATTGATCCGTTTTGACTGGCTATTAGTTATAATTTGTTTGTCATTCGTTAATTTACGACCTCCGTTAGCTAAAAATGTGAATGTATGTGAGAGTTGCTGGCAGTTCATTTCTAGAGAACACATATCAAAATAGAAATCGAGGACTTCGGCTGGTTCGTTTTCAATATTACCAAACGATTTTATAAAATTACATAAGGCTGTATTTCGGTAACCGTTAGCTTTTTCAGAATCTGCAATCTTATCAGAATAGGTGAGTTGTGGCAAATCACTCAAATCTCTTACAAATGCAAGAAAATCTTCACGAGCATTATTCAAATGAGAGATAAGTATGTCGCAAATAACTATAGCTCCCGAATTTACAAAAGGATTACGAGGAATGCCATTATAAGTCTCTAGTAACAAGAGTGAGTCAAATTTTGTTCCAGAAGGCTCTACGTCAATACGCTGCCAAATTTTTTCTCCAATGATTTTGTAAGCCAAAGTTAGTGATAGTACCTTGGCAATACTTTGGATTGAAAACTTCTCTAAATTATTACCAATACCAAAATTGGCGCCATCAAGTTTGCACATGTGAACCCCAAACATAGAAGGGTCGACATTGGCTAACTCTGGGATATAACTAGCTACTTGACCTTCATCTTGAAATGACTTTGTTAAATGATATGCTTTTTCAATAATTTCCTTATAATTTGAGCTCATATAATTTTGTTAGTCATTGCGTAGGAGGCAAGGTAACTCTTTTGTGAGAATTTTTTAATTGCTACAGATAATAGTGTCATAAAGCATTTTTATATATTATGAGTTTACAATTACGACGTTATTCATTTCTATTTAAATTGTTCATATAGAATATTTGAGATTATCATTCGTTTATACTACATAATAATAAAACAGCAATGAAAAATTTAAAAATGACAATTTGGGCAATTATAGCATGTGTAATTTTTACATTTTCAGCTTCCGCGCAAAGCATATTCCAAAAAGGAACTATTCAAATTAGTAAAAAGAAAAGTATCGAAGCCTATATTTCTATTGACTTTAGATATCCACAACGTTTCCAGAATTCACTTACCTATATCACCCCTGATAGTTATGCGAAATATATTGAAAAAGGGAAAATGAAAAATAAAAAGAAGATTGATCTAAAATTAAAAGACTTTATTGGTTACACTTTAGATAGTGGACAAAGCTTTACCGTTGTTAAGTATGTCGACTTGACTAAGAAAGGTATGGGAATACTACCGAAACGCATATGTTTGGAGCAGGTGGCAAACGGTAAAATTGATGCTTTTAAAATGTATAGTAGAACAACAGGTAAAATTTCCGCTGAATTAGGCAAAGTTGTAATGGATAGTAAGATGGATGGAGCTGCTTTACTGATTAATTATATTCAAAATAATTTTCAATTATTACTTCAAAAAGATACTAAGAACCCTAAAAACATCAATCATATAAACTTACTTAATTATATAGGTGATAATGAAGTAGTGAAAACAAACTATGATAATAATACTTATGGTTTTAGAGATCAATTTGTTGAGCATCAAAAGTTTGGTGTGATTGTAAATAAAACATATGAAGAATCACTTTTAAAAATGATAGAACACTACAATACCGGAGATGTTACAAGTATTGGAAACTAATTTGCTAGTACAAAATAGATTAAAAACACCATTGTGGTTATTCAATGGTGTTTTTTTATATCTTTAAGTCAAATTAACTTACTTAAAATAATTTAACATGAAAAAGCAAGCGATTACGCTACTGGTTTTAGCCTGTTTGTTCGTCACTGTTGATCTTCTGGCGCAAAAAGCAAACCAAAATCCATTTGATGGCTTAGAATTTAGAAATATCGGACCTGCAATGACCTCTGGTCGAATCGCAGATATCGCCATTCACCCGAAAAACGAAAATGTTTGGTACGTAGCCGTTGGCTCAGGTGGTGTTTGGAAAACGACCAATTCAGGTACAACATGGAATCCCGTTTTCGATAAACAAACAACGTATTCTATTGGTTGTATCACCATAGATCCTAATAATACAAGTACGATTTGGGTTGGATCCGGTGAAAACGTAGGTGGAAGGCATGTTGGTTATGGTGATGGTATTTATGTTAGCCATGACGACGGAAAGTCATGGAAAAATATGGGATTAAAAAAATCAAAGCACCTGTCTAAAATCATTGTGCACCCACAAGATTCAAATATAATATGGGTAGCATCACAAGGTCCACTATGGAATAAAGGTGGTGAACGTGGTGTTTATAAATCTGTTGATGGTGGTAATACGTGGAAAAGAACCTTGGGTGATAGCGAATGGATGGGGGCTACCGATATCATCATAGACCCGACAAATTCAGATGTGTTATATGCTGCTACTTGGCAGCGACAAAGAACAGTAGCTGCCTATTTAGGTGGCGGACCAGGTTCGGGACTCCATAAAAGTACGGACGGTGGTAATACGTGGGTAAAATTAACCAATGGAATACCAAAATCAAACTTAGGGAAGATTGGTCTTGCCATTTCACCTTTCAATTCAGACATGATTTATGCTGCTATTGAGTTAGATAGAACGAAAGGAGGCGTTTATATGTCTTCAAATAGAGGTGCTTCATTTACAAAACAATCTGATGCTGTTTCAGGTGGAACAGGACCTCATTATTATCAAGAATTATATGCTTCACCACATCACGAGGGAAAGCTCTTTTTAATGAATAATAGAGTGCTTATTTCTGATGATCACGGTAAGACCTTCAAACAGATGAATGAGCGTAACAAACATGTAGATAGTCACGCAATGGCTTTTAAAAATTCAGATCCAAATTATGTTTTATTTGGCACTGATGGCGGGTTGTATGAAAGTTTTGATCTCACGAAGCGTTGGAAATATATTCGCAATTTACCAATTACACAGTATTATAAAGTAGCAGTTGATGATACCGCACCATTTTATAATATTTATGGAGGTACTCAAGATAATGGATCTCATGGGGGGCCTTCACAAACAATGAGCTCTGATGGAATTTCAAATGCTGATTGGTGGAAAACCTTAGGCGCAGATGGGCATCAATCTGCTACAGAACCTGGTAATCCTGATATTACTTATGGAGAGTTTCAACAAGGAGTTTTATGGCGAATAGATCAAACAACGAAAGAAACCGTATTTATTCAGCCACAGGCAAGAGAAGGTGACCCTGCAGAACGTTTCAATTGGGATGCTCCAATACTAGTAAGTCAGCACAAACCTTCGCGTATTTATGTCGCCTCACAACGGGTATGGAAATCTGAAAACAGAGGAGATGACTGGACTCCAATTTCGACAGATTTGACACTAAACCAAGATAGAATCACATTACCAATGTATGGAAAACAGCAAAGCTGGGATAATGCCTGGGATGTCGGTGCCATGTCGAATTATAATACGATCACATCCTTGGCAGAATCGCCAAAACAAGAAGGTCTCATTTATGCCGGTACAGACGATGGTATTATTCAAGTGACTGAAAATGGTGGGGAGACTTGGACTAAAGTAGCACTAAAAAATGTAAAAGGGCTACCAACAACACCTTTTGTAAATGATGTAAGAGCAGATCTTTTTGATGCCAATATAGTCTATGCAGCACTCGACAATCATAAAAATGGAGATTTCAAACCATATTTAATCAAAAGTACAGATCGAGGTCAAACATGGAAACTTATGAATGGAAATTTACCTAATGAGTTACTCACGTGGCGTTTGGTACAAGATCATGTCAAACAAGATTTACTATTCGCAGCGACAGAAAATGGTATTTATTTCACGAGCAATGGGGGTGCAAATTGGATGCAACTAAAAGGTGGAATACCTACTATTTCATTTAGAGATATTACTATTCAACGTCGTGAAAATGATCTCGTTGCAGCATCATTCGGACGAGGCTTTTATATTTTAGATGATATGAGTCCGATTCGAGAATTCAATACCGCTATGGAGTCAGCCGAGGCAACGATGTTTTCAGTAAAACCAGCATATTGGTATAAGCAATCAAGTAGAGTAGGAAGTCAGGGTGATGGAGAGTATATTGCTAAAAACCCTCCTTTTGGAGCTAATTTCACATACTATTTACCGAAAAAATTACAATCATTAAAAGATGTAAGAAAAGCTCGTGAGAAAAAAGGTGATACAAATTTTCCAGGGTGGCAGGCTTTAGAAGATGAAACGAACCAGCATAAACCAGGAATACTACTCATGATTAAAGATACGAATGGCACGCTAATTAACACCGTTATGGGATCTAATAAAAAAGGATTCAATCGGGTAAATTGGCGCCTAAATTATTCTTCTAAACGTGGTGAACGCTTAGCAGAACCTCGAAGACAGCAGAATTTCTTTGGGGGTGGTATTATGGTAACTCCTGGTAATTATACGGTGACCCTTGCGAAGCGGGTTGATGGACTCACAACGGTACTTCAAGGTCCAACTACGTTCGAAGTAAAACCGATGTATGATGGTGCATTGAAGCGTAAATCATTTGAAGAAATGAATGAATTTAGAGGATTGGTATTTAAATTTCAACAAGACTTGACAGCGACAAACATGACTCTTGAAACAAATTTAAAAATGGTAAGAGCCATGCAGAGAGCAGCAGATAAAGCCTCTACTTCAAATGCAACGTTAACAAAACAAATACATGATGCTCGATTACGTCTTTTGGCAATTGAAAAACTGTTACAAGGAAATAAGGTCAAAGAAGAAATCGGTGAGCGATCAGATCCTACACCTAATGACGCTAATTTCTTAGGTCGCGTAGCCCTTTCGAATACCTATGGGCCAACGGGCAATCATAAAGCAGCATTCAATAAAGCAAAGAAAATGCTTACGGATATTAAAGTGCAGTTGAAAGATGTCAATGATAACGTGATGCCGGCCATTGAAACCGCTTTAAAAAATGCAGGTGCTCCATGGATTGAAGGGCAAGGTTTGATAAAGAATTAAGACACTAAACTTGAAAGGCTCTTAACAGAGCCTTTTTTATTGACTAAATACGTCAAATAGTTTAAAATAATAATGTAGTTTCGCGGCTTCAAAAATAACTGTCGATGAAACGTATCAATGAATACAAGAAACTCTTTGGAATAGAAAAAGAAATAGATCTTAAAGTGCTTAAAAAATCGTACCGGAATTTGGTAAAAGAGTGGCATCCAGATAAGTTTCAAGAAGGTGATAGCATGCAGGAAGAGGCAGAAATAAACAGTCGTAAAGTTATAGACGGCTATCATTTTTTGGTGAGCATTGCTCCAGAAACGATTGCAGCAAATCTAGAGTCTTATACGGATACAATTATAAATTCTGGTATATCAGATTACAATCATAAAGGCTCATTATTAGAAATAACCTTTATGGACGGATCTACTTATGAGTACTTTGGTGTTCCGAAGAAAATTTATATTAAGATGATCAATTCTAATAAATTGAACCGTTTTGCGAAGCGTTCAATCTATCCTAGTTATATCTACAGAAAATCTAAACGCATGCTTCAAGAAGTTTAATAGATTCAAAACCTTACTTGAAATCGTTTCTAATTCCATGTTGTTGACTACTAAAGAGTACCTATCTTTGCCGAAAGTTTTTTTATGCCAAATCAGTTTTCCGACTTAGGAATTATAGCAGCACTTCAGCAGCGTCTAACAGACTTACAAATTTCAATTCCCACAGATATTCAAGCTAAAGTGATTCCTGTGATATTGAATCAAAACGATGATGTTGTTGGTCTTGCAAAAACAGGAACAGGGAAAACAGCTGCTTTTGGCTTACCAATATTACAATTGGTCGACCTAGAAAAGAACAATGTACAAACCATTGTTTTAGCACCTACACGTGAATTAGGAAATCAAATTTATAATAGTCTCGTTTCGTTTGCTACAAATATACCTGCTATTTCTATTGCCGTTGTATGTGGCGGCATCCCAATCAAACCACAAATAGAACGCTTAAAAGAAAATACGCATATTGTGGTGGCAACACCGGGGCGTTTAATTGATTTGATCAAGAGAAATGCCATAGATATTAAGAGTACACAGTATTTGATATTGGACGAAGCCGACGAAATGGTCACTTCGCTAAAAGATGGTTTGGATGCAATCATAAAAGAGTTGCCTAAAACTAGAAGAACATTGTTATTTACGGCGACGATGCCAGGTACCATTAAGCAGCTGGTTCAGAATTATATGTCAAAGCATGTGGTACATCTCAGTGCCGATATGGAAACTGTTGGACATCAAGGAATTGATCATCAGTATGTTGTAGTAGAACCTATTGAAAAATTAGAAGTACTCATGCACTTTTTGAATTCAAAAGAAGGCGAAAGAGGTATTATCTTTTGTAAAACCAAAGCTGCCGTTAATAAATTGGCCAAAAATTTGGCAATTAATCGGTTTTCTTCAGGGGCTATCCATGGTAGCTTAACACAAGGCATTCGCGACCGTATCATGGGTCAATTTAGAGAAGGCCATATCAATATATTGGTTGCAACGGATTTGGCTGCTCGTGGTATTGATATCAAAGAGATATCCTACGTTGTGAATTATCATTTACCTGACGTTCACGAAATTTATGTACATAGAAGTGGTAGAACCGCTAGAGCAGGCGCAAAAGGGCTCTCTTTGACTATATTACAGCAAGAAGAAGAAAATGATTTAGCCGGTTTTGAAAAAGAATTAGGCATACATTTTACCAAGTTGCAAAAAGCAGACGCACAGAGCATCGAAAAAAATAACATCCTTTTATGGGCAAAGAAAATATTCAAAACAAAACCTAATCATACTGTTTCAGAAGCATTTAAAAAGCAAATTCATACTGTTTTTCATCATTTAACGAAAGAAGAGTTAATAGATAAGCTATTAGCCAATTACTTGAAAACTCAAGTAAAAAATCAAGAACCAAAGGCACAGGGCCAAAAGAAAAATTAAAAATATCTTATGGCAAATAGCATTAGAGAGCAGCAACAAATTTTAGAGAAACTAAAGATTTATGAATTGAATCCTATGCAAGTGGAAGCAATTAAAGTCATTGAGTCTACTCAAAATACTATTTTATTATCTCCTACAGGAACTGGAAAAACCTTGGCGTTTTTATTACCGTTAATTGCCAGTTTAGACCCCAATTCTCGTGAAGTACAGGCTTTAATTTTGGTTCCATCAAGAGAATTAGCGATTCAAATTGAACAGGTAATTCGTAATATGGGTTCTGGTTATAAAGTAAATGCCGTATATGGCGGGCGTTCAATGGCGAAAGATAAAACAGAGTTGAAACATATTCCGGCAATTTTGATTGGTACACCAGGAAGGATTTCAGACCATTTTAGCAATGATCGCTTTTCTAAAGAATATATCAAGACACTTGTATTAGACGAATTTGACAAATCGCTAGAAGTTGGATTTGAATATGAAATGCGCGGTATTATAAATCAATTATCTACTGTAGATAAACGAATCTTAACTTCTGCAACACAGGGAGTTGAAATTCCTAATTTTGTAAAATTAGAGAAGCCAACGGTCATTAATTATCTCAAAGAAGGCACCTCTAAATTAGCTGTTAAAATCGTCGTTTCTAAAGAAAAAAATAAACGAAAAACACTCGTAGATCTCCTTCATTTTATAGGGAATCAACCTGGTATAGTTTTTTGCAATCAAAAAGATACCATTGAACATCTCAGTGACTATTTAGATGATCAGAAAATCAGTCATGGATGTTTTCAAGGCGGTATGGAGCAAAAAGACAGAGAGCGTTCTTTAATTAAATTTAGAAACGGTACCTATCAGGTACTCATCGCTACTGATTTGGCAGCAAGAGGGATAGACATTCCTGAAATGAAATATATTGTGCATTATGATTTACCGCCTTCTCTTGAAGAATTTACCCACAGAAATGGTAGAACCGCGCGCGTAAACGCAAAAGGCACGGCTTATGTCCTTAAATGGGCTAAAGAAAGCGTACCTGATTTTATCAAAGGAGCAACCACGGCAAATATCGCAAAGAGTGCAGCTCGTAAACCCCAGTATTGGGAAACTCTATTTATTTCTGGAGGAAGAAAAGATAAGATTTCTAAAGGAGATATTGCTGGATTATTTTTTAAACAAGGCAATATTTCGCAAGATCAATTAGGGATTATTGAATTAAAACAAGACTGTACGTTTGTTGCAGTACCTGTATCAATTGCTGAGGAACTTGTTGGAAAATTAAATAATACACGCTTAAAAAAGAAAAAAGTTCGAATCACTATTATTTAGATTTTATAAAAGAAAATGGTCTAGTAGATCCTTTTCCTTTTGAAAAGGTTGATGCGGCTGGGATAATAAATGAACACTTTAGCACGATTTTTTATATAGATTATAAATGCACGAAGAGCACAAAGAAACAGACACTACTCAAGGAATTTCGAGCGACGAAATAGATAAGTGCATTGCACTATTAGAACAACTCGTAAAGGATACTAATCAAATATTTGATATTCCAAAAGAGAAAAGAACAGCCCTATTAAAAGTTTCCGGAATGCTTTCTAGACCGAGTAGGGAAGAGTTTTCTCGTCGTAAAAAAGATGGCAAGAAAGCTGCAAAACGTAAGGTAGATGCTAGAAATCGATTGGCTCGTAAAGAAACAGGGATTCGAAGTGCTCGTGAAAATGTAGTATTTGTAGCGCCTAAATTATTGGGAGCTTCCGTTTTAGCCAATAAGGAACAACAAGAATTAGCATCACCTAGAAAGTGCTACGTATGTAAAGAATCATTTACAAAATTACATCACTTTTATGATACCATGTGTAACGATTGTGGTGATTTTAACTATGCCAAACGTTTTCAGAATGCTGACGTAAAAGGACAGGTTGCTGTAATAACTGGTTCTCGATTAAAAATAGGATATCATATCACATTAATGCTCCTTCGAGGAGGCGCAACTGTGGTTGCAACAACACGTTTTCCGGTAGATTCGGCATTGCGATTTTCTAAAGAAGCTGACTTTACGGAGTGGGGACATCGGTTAAAAATTCACGGACTCGATTTACGGCACATACCAAGTGTAGAGATCTTTTGTAATTTTATTGAGCAAAAATATGATCGCTTGGATATTTTAATCAATAATGCAGCACAAACTGTACGACGTCCGGCAGGCTTTTATTCCCATTTAATGGAAAACGAGGAAAAACCGTTGGAATCATTACCAAAATATGCTAGAGATTTGTTGACAGATCATACTGGCTGCTTAGACGAGTTAAAAGTATTGACTTCGGGAGCGTCTTCTAATAAAAATATGCCTGTTACATGGCACGGACCAGAACCTGGTATTGGTTTAAGGTCTTCTGCTAAGTTATCTCAAATTCCGTACAGTTTTGATAATACATTAGTTGCTAAAGAGGTATTCCCTGAAGGGGAATTGGATGCAGATTTACAGCAGGTAGATTTAAGAAAGACAAACAGTTGGCGCCTAAAACTTGGGGAAATAGAAACAACAGAAATGATAGAAGTACAGCTGGTAAATGCAGTAGCGCCATTTGTACTGTGTAATCGTCTTTCTGAAATTATGAAAAAAGACAATACAGGTAAAAAACATATCATTAACGTCTCTGCCATGGAAGGGAAATTTCATCGATTTTTTAAAGAAAGTCGTCATCCCCATACCAATATGGCCAAAGCTGCCTTAAATATGTTAACACATACTTCTGCACGGGCATTAGCAAAAGATGGTATTTTTATGAATGCTGTTGACACCGGATGGGTAACTGATGAAGACCCCATAGAATTAGCAAGAAAAAAAGAAGAATTACATGATTTTCAACCGCCATTAGATATTGTAGATGGTGCTGCACGTGTCATGGACCCCTTGTTTGATGGTATCAATACAGGGAAACATTGGTGTGGTAAATTTTTAAAAGACTATAAACCTATTGATTGGTAACATAGATGAGCACAGAGCAACCAAATAATCCATTACACGGTGTAAAACTCGCTGATATTTTAGACTATTTAGTCGATTTTTATGGTTGGGAAATCTTAGGACAACGCATAGATATCAATTGCTTTAATTCAGATCCTTCTATAAAATCTAGTTTGAAGTTTTTACGGAAGACAGCATGGGCAAGAGATAAAGTAGAGCAGTTATATTTGGATACTAAATACACAGCACGATAAAATAAATACAATACGCAGTAAAATAATGAATATTCTAGTTGAAGTAAAAGAATCTCCACTCCATGGAAAAGGTGTTTTCGCAAAGCGAAATATTGCAAAAGGAGAACTATTGGTTAAGAGTGATATGGCTTTAATTCATGTTAATGAAAATTTACCTGAAATTTTGGCAACGCTTCAATTTCCATGGACAGACGAATATGACGCGATCTGTTTAAGTGATGCAGGCAGCTTTTTTAATCATACAAGTCAACCAAACGCCGAAATTCAAGAACGAGATTTCACGAAGCTAACTCAAACATTCGTAGCGAAAAAAGCTATCCTCAAGGGTAGTGAAATCACCATTTACTATAACGATGCATTTGATAATTTTGTCAATGTCTAAAGGATAAAAAAATCTTATTACCAAAATTCAAATACATAATCCCTCTTTTTAGTCACCGTCTTTATTCCCTTTGTTTATCTTAAAAGTATAGAACTTATCTTATGTTTCAATGATAATTGTAGTCGGCAATTATAAATAATTTCTAATACCTGTATTATATAGGTCACTATATTTCTTATATTTGAGAGGGGCAAATTAATAGATATGTTTCTAATATTCATATTCAACGATGTGCCTTTAATTAAAATAAACGAAACCACTAAACCAACCGCTATGAAACGCCTACTTACTTTGATCACATTCTTCTTGACTTTATGTACCGTTGGTTATAGTCAGATACAATCTAATTTAGAACTCATTGATATTTTTAATATGGAGTTTGTATCAGACCCACAAATTTCACCAGATGGTTCCAAGATTATCTACGTTCGGAATTTTAAAGACGTAATGACAGATAAGAACCTCTCAAACCTATGGATAATAAACTTTGATGGTTCAAACAACCGACCATTAACAACAGGAAATCAAAATGACTATTATCCTAGATGGTCACACGATGGAAAAAAAATAGTTTTCAAATCGAATAGGGCGGATGAAAAAATGAAACTCTATATGATGTGGATGGATACCAAGGAATCCGTCGCATTAACAAATACGAAATCGGTACCTAATGCCGTAGCATGGTCAAATGATGATAAAAGTTTGGTGTTTAACATGTTTGTTCATAAAAAACACAAGTCGATTGTAAAAATGCCACCAAAACCTGAAGGTGCTAAATGGAATACTCCACCGACATATATTGACGATATAAATTACCGTGGTGATGGACAAGGCTATTTGAAAAGTGGTAATAGGCAGTTATTCACGTTGTCAATTGATGGCGGCACACCAAGGCAATTGACCTTTGGTGATTTTGATCATGGCACGGCGGTTTGGTCAAAAGACAATACACGCGTTTACTTTAATGCCAACTTCCACAAACCAGAAGAATTTGAACCCCTAGATAGTGAAATATATCAGCTAGCGATAAAAGATGGTCAAATAGCCCCATTAACAAAACGCTATGGCCCTGACAATAGTCCTGTAGTATCACCAAACGGCACAAAAATAGCTTACCTGGGGTTTGATGATACCTACCAGGGATACCAAATTACGAATCTTCATGTAATGAATGTAGATGGTGCCAATACTAAATTGATTTCTGCCGATTTCGATCGTGATATTCAAAATATTAATTGGAGTAAAGACGGAAAGGGTCTTTACTTTCAATATGACGATAAAGGAAACACCAAATTGGGCTATATCACGCTAGCAGGTAAGGTATCAATGATTACTGAAAACCTAGGAGGCCTTTCGCTCGGGAGGCCGTATAATGCAGCAAGCTACACGGTATCAAACACGAATAAATTTGCATATACATTGGGAACAACAAAGCATCCGGCTGATCTGGGTGTGGCAGACTCAAAATCGAGTAAGCGCTTGACCGCATTGAATGATGATCTATTCTCTTTTAGAAACTTGGGAAATGTAGAAGAAATATGGTGGGAATCATCATTTGATCAACGAAAAATACAAGGGTGGATTGTAACACCTCCAAATTTTGACCCTGGTAAAAAATACCCAATGATTTTAGAAATTCATGGAGGTCCTTTTGCAAGTTATGGCTCTGTATATTCTGCAGAAATACAAGCTTTCGCAGCAGCAGGTTATGTGGTTTTATATTCAAACCCAAGAGGTAGCACAGGATATGGTCAAGAATTTGGAAATTTGATACATCACGATTACCCAAATCATGATTATGATGATTTGATGTCAGGTGTAGACGCTGTTATAAAAAAGGGCTTTGTTAATATCGACAATTTATTTGTTACTGGTGGAAGTGGAGGAGGCGTACTAACCGCTTGGATTGTAGGAAAAACTGATCGATTTAAAGCCGCAGTTGTGGCGAAGCCAGTAATTAATTGGTATAGTTTTGTATTATATGCTGATGGTGTTCAATTCTTTTCAAAATATTGGTTTGGTAAAAAGCCTTGGGAAGACCCAGAAAGCTATTTGAAACGCTCCCCATTATCATACGTTGGCAATGTAACAACACCAACTATGCTCTTGACTGGCGAGCAAGATTTTAGAACTCCCATAGCTGAATCAGAACAATTTTATGCCGCCTTAAAGTTAGAAAATGTTGAAACGGCCATGGTACGAATACCCGGTGCTTCACATGGTATTGCTAACCGACCAAGTAACTTGGTTGCAAAAATTGCGAGTATTTTAGCTTGGTTTGAAAAGTATAAAGACACTAAAAAATGATCTTTGCGTCTGAATTATAGCGATGTAATTGTAATAAAAAAAATTAATATATTTTCTATTTTTGAAACTTATAAGCACAAAATAATCCACTAAATTGTATCAATTATGAGAACATCTATTTTGTTATTCACTTTTGCAATGTGTACTTTGGGTCTGTTTGCACAATCTCAAACAACTACTATTGATGTCAAAATTGGTGACATTTTTGAGATTGGAACTCCTGTATCCAACACATACAAGCACATCAATTTTCCGAAATCAAATATAATTATCAAACGAGGTGGTATGGCCAACTATAAAAATATTAAAGGTAGTATCGTTGTTGTTACCAGTATCAAAGAAAAAAAAGATGGAACTTCCGTTGCCAATATAAAACGGAAAGACGGAGGACGTTTTTTTGGTAGTCATACCGTTATTGGAGCCAATTTGAATGATGCTTTACAGACAGGAGAGTTACTGGCTAAATAATAGCCTATTTAATTAGACTTAGGTAACAGTATCTTTTAATCAAAATGAAGACGATATAATAGCTCTACTTTAAAAATGACACCATTTTCAAAGCCTTCATTGAGTCTCGTTCTGTCATCGCCAAAATAAAAAGGGCCGAGCGTTAACTTAACTTTATCATTGGCATCATATACTTCATAATTTCGCCGAACGGCATAACCAACTTTAGTATTTATATTTAGAGAATTATTCAACTGAAACCTCAAATAGCCAAAGATTTCATTTGAAATTTTAGAAACATACGCACCACTGGAACTGTAGATTGATTCATTGATATGATAAGTAGTTCCTAATCCGTCAAATTTCATTCCTAGCCAAATATTATTGCGTAATTTATAGTTCAAATCAGCCATGATTGGTAAATTTAAGTTTACCTCAAATTTCTTATTCGGACTTACATAATAGACACCAAAAATAGGGACCACTAACAATCCAAATTTTTCGGTATTGGCATAAAAACCATAGTTATATTTTAAGTCATCACGCTTTTTATTCGTGACTAAAGTTAACAGTGCTGCTTGTAAATTCTTTTTTGAAAATGTGATTTTGTCAGAAGCTAGTTTAGAATAGTTCATAAATGTTGCCGACCATTGCTCATTAAAAATGGTATTCACTCCGATATTTAAACCAACGACGTAGAGGTTTGTATGCGACATTTTTGCGTCTAATTTCACCCTAGTTCTATTTGAAAAAAGACCCGTTAGCAATATTGTTTTGTTATTAATTGGTATCGGAAAATTAAGTTCTAAGCCTATTTCTTCAACAGTAGTTTGTCCATTTGAGGTGCTAAAATTGTTAGGAGGCGTATTCGTATACGTGAATTTCGCAATGTCAAAGTAATCTTGTGAGAACCCTATCGAAAACACATAACTAAATATAATACTTAGAAAACACTTCATATCTATTATATAGAAGTGTTAAGGTAAGCATTTCATAAAGAATGATTTAACTTCCTAAAAAATGAAAGGTATACGAGTCGAAATTTATAGGAATAGTTTTACTATGAAAAGAAATCTTAAATATATGGCTTGAGTCTATGCTATACAGCAAATATGCTGGGTTTTCTTAAGGTTCGGTTTACTTTCACTAAATTAGTTGCGTGGCTAAACAACCAAACAATCACCAACTTTTAGCAATTAAACTCCCATATGAAGAAAAAATACAAACAAATCATTCGTTGGCTAAAGAAACTAATCACAGCTATTACACCAGGGAAAAATGCAGTAAATGGTGCGTCGTTTGGTCTGTTGGCTATAACAGCAATTTTGTGGTTAGTATATTCAATTAATGTTTATATAAATCTTAATGACCAATGGATACTTTTATTTTTCTTGATCTTCGTGCTAGTTGCCATTTTGTTTGCCTTTGCCATTAAATGGGTACTCAAACTTTTACATAATGTTCCGAGCTTTTACAAATTGGCCCTATCAATAGTTTTACCATTGCTTATAATAATGAGTTTTGATTGGATGATACCCGTAATGGTTATTGTGCTAGCCTCCCTGTGTGGAGCAGCAATTTTTGTTTTAAAAATAACTGGTTTCCAAAATTTATCAAGATCAAAAAAAATAGTTACGGTATTAGGCATAATCATTGGGTTTGGTGGCTTCATAGTAGCTGGTGTTTTATATCATCAGGATGGTTTTGATGTGCATCCAATTACAAATGCTGCACTATCTTCTGAATCAAACATTGAACAGATAAAGGCGATTTCTCCAACCGATAAAGGACCTTATACTGTAAAGAAATTATTTTATGGTAGTGGAAAAGATTTGCACCGACTAGAATACGGGACAGGCATCGATATTAAAACCGATGCTGTTAATGGATTAGCATTTATCGATGATTGGGATGATTTTGGTGGTTGGTGGCGTGAAAAGTACTGGGGATTTGATTCTAGCTCTCTACCCATAAATGCTCGTGTCTGGTATCCTGAAGGGGAAGGGCCTTTTCCTTTGGCACTCATAGTTCACGGAAATCATAGCATGCAAGATTATTCTGATACTGGATATGAATACCTTGGAGAATTACTTGCTTCCAAAGGAATAATTTTAGCTTCAATAGATGAGAATTTTATCAATGGATCTTGGTCAAATATCTTTGGAGGATTAGATAAAGAAAATGATGCGCGAGGATGGTTACTTCTCGAACATTTTAAGGTATGGCATCAATGGAATAACGCAGAGAATAATCTATTTTATAATAAGATTGATACTTCAAATTTGGCACTTATCGGCCACTCAAGAGGAGGTGAAGCAGTAGCACATGCAGCATTGTTCAATAAATTACCGTTTTACCCAGATGATGCTTCAGTAAAATTTGAATATAACTATAATATCAAGTCGATTGTGGCTATCGCTCCAGTTGATGGGCAATATGAACCAGGAAAAAGTAGAACGGAAATTGAGGATGTAAATTATTTTGTAATTCATGGAGCACAAGATGCGGATGTTAGCTCTTTTATGGGTTCTCAACAATATGAGAGGGTTAAATTTAAAGACAGTCTTTATCATTTCAAATCTGGTGTTTATGTTTATGGGGCCAACCACGGCCAATTTAACACAAGCTGGGGCAATAACGATACCGGCAATCCTTTTTTGGGGCTCCTAAATCTTAAGCAACTGATTTCTAAGGAAGATCAACTGAAAATTGCACAGGTTTACATTAGTTCATTTTTAGACATAACATTAAAAAATAAATTTGAATACCTACCTCTATTTATGGATGCAAGAAAAGGTAAAGACTGGCTTCCTAAAACGATTTATTTGAACCAGTTTGAGGATTCAAATTTAAAGACAGTGGCAAATTTCGATGAAGATTTTGATGTATCTACTACAACTCAAGATAGTGGAAAAATTGACACTAAAAATTTATCTGTTTGGAGGGAACAAGAGATAAAACTCAAATGGCAGAAAAAGGGGAGTAGAGCGCTGTTTATGGGTTGGAACTATGCGCTGGATAATGAAAATAAATCGATTGAATCTGTACCCGATTCTCTGATTGCCAATTATACTATCAACCTTTTATCTACCGCAATTGACTCTTCAGCAGTATTGACTTTCTCTATGGGCGAATCTAAAGAATCTGCCAACCCGAAATCAACAGGAAAATGGGTGGATAACGAGAAAGAAATGAATGCTGAAAATGAAGAAACCGACAAAGAAGATAAAGAAGATGATGAAGATGATGTAAAAGATAAAGATAAGCCCAAAAAACCTATAGACTTTACCATTCAATTGCGGGATTCTTCTGGGCAAAAAATTTCATTCCCTTTGAGTCATTTTTCACCTTTGCAGCGAGTTGTAGAAGTAATAATTATGAAAACAGAGTTCATTACGGACGACAAACAATCAGAAATGGTATTTCAGACATTCTATTTCCCCATAAAGGACTTTCAAAAAATGAACCCTAAATTTATACCATCTAATATTGAAGAAATACGATTTATTTTTGATAAAAATGAGAGTGGAGTTATCGCAATTGATAATATTGGTTTTATGAAGCCTTTATAAAATGACTTCATCAATTATAACAGATGCTATACCATGTTTGTTAATATAGGGTCATGTTCCTTTATTCATGAGATTCGTACTGTTTTATTTTGAGTTCAAGAATATGTTGTTTTTTCCGTAACTTTGGTTATAAATCAATCCATTTCCTACCTTATGAAGACGCGTAATTTTTCAATTCAATTATTGTTAGTAGTATTCTTTTCAAGTGCATTAGTTGCTCAAGATTTTAAGGCTTTAAAATATAGAACAGTAGGCCCTTCAAGAGGCGGGAGAGTTACAACGGTTACAGGTACACCGTTATTACCAGGTACATTCTATTTGGGTTCGTCTGGTGGAGGTGTTTGGAAATCGAATGATTACGGAACTTCTTGGAAAAACGTATCTGATGGTCATTTCAAAACACCTTCAATAGGAGCCATTGAAGTGGCAGTAAACGATCCAAACATTGTATATGTAGGTACCGGATCTGATGGATTAAGAAGCAATGTGATTAGTGGAAAAGGGATGTATAAATCTACGGATGGAGGAAAAACTTGGGAACATATTGGTTTATTAAATGTTGGACAAATTGGCGCTGTTGAAATTGACCCTACAAATCATAATATTGTTTGGGTAGCAGCAATTGGAAACGCATTTAAAGATAATAACGAACGCGGAGTTTATAAAACGATTAATGGTGGTCTAACTTGGAAAAAGGTCTTATATGTGTCAGATCAAGTTGGATTTTCAGATTTAGAATTATTGCCAGGAAACCCGAATATTATATATGCTGCTGCATGGAAAGGACAAAGAAAGCCATGGACGATCATTTCAGGAGGAAACAAAGATGAAGGAGGCATCTATAAATCTATCAATGGAGGGATAGATTGGATAAAACTCGAAATGGGTCTACCCAAAGGCTTAATTGGCAAAATTGACTTGGCAGTATCTCCTGTAAATTCTAGTATTTTATATGCCGTTATTGAGGCACCTGAAAAGGAGGGAGGACTCTACAAATCGATAAACCAAGGAAAATCATTTACCCAAGTTTCTAATAATATTGGATTGGTGAACAGACCATTTTATTATACGAATATTGAACTCGACCCAACAAACCCTGATATTGTTTATTCGAATGCTAACCCTTTACTAAAGTCTATTGATGGCGGAAAAACATGGAAACGCATGTCTGTTCCTCATGGTGACAATCACGATATCTGGATAAACCCTAATAACCCCAAACTACTCATACAAGGAAATGATGGTGGTGCAAATGTCAGTCATAACGGTGGGCAAACATGGTCAACACAATTCAATCAACCTACGGCGGAATTATATCAGGTAGAAGTAGATGACCAATATCCATACTGGTTATATGCGGGTCAACAAGATAATTATACGACGATTGCAGTGCCTAGTTTTGCGCCAAATGCAATTCAAAATACAGGTATAGGTTGGATCATTAATACAGGAGGTTGCGAAACCGGACCTGCAGTACCACAACCGGGAAATCATAATACAGTATTTGTGAATTGCAAGGGGCGTTTTGGAGTCTTTAACAAACTGACAGGCTTAGAAAAAGCATTTTATGTAGGTGCTTCAAATATTTATGGTCATAATCCAAAAAATTTGAAATATAGGTTTCAGCGTGTAGCTCCTATTCATGTATCTCCGCATAATCCGAATATTGTATATCACGGGTCACAATTTTTACATAAAACGGGCAATAATGGCCAAATTTGGGAAACTATATCGCCAGATTTAACAGCATTTGAAGATGATAAACAAATGATCTCTGGAAGTCCAATTACACGAGATATTACAGGCGAAGAATATTACAGCACATTATACTCCATTAGAGAATCAAAATTGAAGGCAGGCTTAATTTGGACTGGCTCAAATGATGGTGTTATATCTGTTACTAAAGATGGTGGAGAAACATGGGAAAATGTAACACCTAAGAAGCTGCCGACAGGAGGAAGGGTAGAATCTATAGAACCTTCTCAATTTGATCCTGCAAAAGCCTATATAGCGGTAGATAGACATTTATTAGGGGATGCAAAACCATACATGTATAAGACAAGTGATTATGGAAAGACTTGGGAACTTATTGCTACGCCATCCAATGGTATTCCTTTTGATTTTACGGCGCGCGTTGTACGCGAAGATCCTATAAGGCCAGGGTTGTTATATGCCGGAACAGAATATGGGTTATTTGTTTCATTTGACGATGGTAATTCATGGAAAACCTTTCAGCAAAATTTACCAGTTACACCTATTACTGATATTAAAATTTTTAGAGGAGATCTTATTGTGAGCACCATGGGACGTTCGTTCTGGATTTTGGATAATATTACCACCTTGAGAGAACCAGCAATAAATACGTTAGATGCAAATCCATGGTTGTTTAAGCCAGATACTACCATACGCTATCGATATCCAAAAATACGAAATGGCGATACAACGTTTCCAAAATATGACAGAACAAGTGTTATCATAGATTATTTCTTACCTAAAGAACATAAAGGGATTGTACAGTTGCAAATTTTGGATACTGATAAAAACCCTGTTATTGGCTTTGTAAGTGACAGCACTAAGCAAAAAAATCCGAACAGCACTACTGAGGATATGAATTTGAGTCAATTAATTACGTTGGTAGATACACAATTATCTCAAAAGCCGGGATTAAATCGTTTTCATTGGGATTTAAAGCACAAAGGCCCTTGGCATACAAATAAAAAAAGGCGCTATAAAAATGGGCCTATGGTTGCTCCAGGAATGTACATAGCACTATTAACTGTTGGTAAACAAACATTTACACATAACTTCGAGGTAAAAATGGACCCAAGAGTTAAAAATAATGGTACTTCAGCAATTGATATTATTGAGCAAATAAAATTTCAGAACAATATTGTAGTGTTATTAACGATGGCAAGAAAATTACAAGAATCGCTTGAAAGAGAAGCGAAGAGTCTTCAAGGAAAAACGGAAAAAGAAACAATGAAGAGATTGGCGAACGTCAACAATACATTAACCCTACTTAAAAATAAAAAAGGGGCATATCCAAAGCAAATGTTGGTATCCCAAATCTCCTATCTATTAAACATGATTAATAATGCAGATCAAGTACCTGGTCAAGATGCAGTACAGCGATTTGATACATTAACGAATCAATTTGAAAAGATCCAAAATCAAATTAATTTATAGATAAATAGTATTCATAAATATTTCATATTTCAAAACAAAAAAATCTCTATTTTTTGCTGGAATAGTTTATTTATTTACATGAATTAATGTAGAACCTTTTGAGCTTAATCGAAAGGCCTATATTTATTTGTAAAGTTGCCAAATATAAAATTTTGGGTTTATGAAAAAGTAAAAGTAAAATATTTATATTTGGGTTAGTACCAACTCAAAACGTATTGCTAATCAACTACCATACGTTTCTTAAACGAGACGTGATGTCTCATAGTAACAATAACTCATTAAACTCAAAACATGAAACAAAGTTTTATCATTTTAATTTTCTGTCTATTAGTTTATGGATGTGGCCAAAAAAATGAAACCCCTCTTGTAGCAGAAAAGCTTCAAATGGAACCAGTAGTCTCGTTTTCAACTGAAGGTAAGGAAGTGACCATATTTACAACTGCCAGCAACACTGAACTTAGATTAAGTAGTACAGGTACCAAGAAATTCAGCACTGCGCAACAGCCACTAGAATCTGATGTTTCTATTTTTGTGAATCCCAATAAAACTTTCCAAAGCTTTTTAGGAATTGGAGGAGCAATTACAGATGCGTCTGCTGAAGTCTTTGCTAAAATGCCTGAAGATAAGCAACAAGAACTTATAAAAGCCTATTATGATCCAAATGAAGGTATAGGTTATTCGTTGGCAAGAACAAGCATTCATAGTTGTGATTTTAGTAGTGAAAGCTTTACCTACGTTACCGATAATGACAAAGAGTTGAAGTCCTTTAATATCGATCATGATCGCACATATCGAATTCCAATGATTAAACGAGCTATTGCTGCAGCGGGGGGAGAACTCATGCTTTATGCGAGCCCTTGGAGTCCTCCGGCTTTTATGAAAAGTAATAATCAAATGCTACAGGGTGGTAAATTACTACCAGAATATTATAAGTCATGGGCGCTCTATTATGCAAAATTTATTAAAGCTTATGAAAATGAAGGCATGCCTATTTGGGGTATAACCATTCAAAATGAGCCTATGGCTGTTCAAAGATGGGAATCTTGTATCTATACCGCAGAGGAAGAAAGAGATTTTCTTAAGAATTATTTAGGTCCAACTATGGAAGAAGAAGGTTTAGGTAATAAGAAAATTGTGGTTTGGGATCACAACCGTGATTTGATTAATAATCGGGCTAATATTATTTTTGATGATCCGGAAGCAGCTAAATATGCTTGGGGAATCGGTTTTCATTGGTATGAGAATTGGTCTGGAGGTGAACCCATGTTCGATAATATAGCCAACATTCAAGAATCGTACCCCACAAAAAATACGTTGTTTACTGAAGGATGTAATGAGAGGTTTTCTGACGAAAAATATCAATTTTGGCCTAATGCGGAAAGATATGGTCGCTCAATGATAAATGATTTCAATAAAGGTACAGTAGGTTGGACAGATTGGAATATTTTATTGGATCAAAATGGAGGGCCAAACCATGTGGGTAATTTTTGTTTTGCTCCTGTTCATGCAGATACTAATTCTGGCGAATTGATTTACACACCATCCTATTATTATATCGGTCATTTTTCCAAGTTCATACGACCGAATGCAAAACGGGTCAGCACTGTAAGTAGCAGAAGTAACTTATTAACCACCTCCTTTCTCAATGAAGATGGTACGATGGCAACTGTGGTCATGAATCAAAGTGATCTTGAGATCACATATAAGTTATATATTGAATCAAAAATAGTTGAAGTAAAGATTCCGCCTCATGCAATGCAAACGCTCATTATTCAATAGCCAATATATCCTAAATTATTACAAATAAAACCGGAAGGATGAAACATGACAATACGTACAATGAATTAAAATGCATTGTACCTAAACGTTGGCAACAAGAAAAAAATAAAAATAGTATGAAAAAAAATAACTTAAAAGAGAAGTCAATTGTAAAGTTGAAAGCTGAATTAAATGGTTTAAAAATAGTTGCAGGAACATTAGTTGGAGTTTTAATAGTATTATTTGCTGTGAATTTATATGGTTTTCTTTCGAAAGATAACAATGCAGCATTTATAGCAGGGATGGGAGTTGCCTTGTCTTTAAGTGCAATTCTGCCTTTACAATTTAGTATGATGAAAAAAATTAAAACCGAACTAAAACTTAGAGAAATCACGCCTAGAGATTCATGAAATTTAAATCATTGATTCAAAATATAAATTAAAAAGTTAGATAAGTTCTCAAAATGAGAACATACTATAAGTTTGAATACTTATGCAAACGAAAATAAATAATCAAACGAATAAAAAAATAGGATTAAAAGAGGCTATTTCAATTGGTATTGGTGGAATGGTTGGTGGAGGAATTTTTGCTGTCCTTGGATTGGCTGTGGCTTTGGCAAAAGGAGGGACTCCAATTTCTTTTTTAATTGCTGGACTCATAGCTTTAATAACTTCGTACAGTTATGTTAAATTATCTCTTAAATATCCTGATAGAGGTGGCACCGTAAAGTTTGTAAATCAAGGTTTTGGAATCGGAACATTTAGTGGAGGAGTCAATAATTTACTCTGGGTAAGTTACATTATCATGTTGGCATTATATGCTTCAGCTTTTGGTTCTTATGCTCCTAATTTGTTTCAACTTACAAGCGATAAAATTGTAGATTCTCATATATATGGTTCGGCAATTGTAATACTAGCAACTTCACTTAATTATTATAGTATTTCAGTTGTAGGAAAGATAGAATCTTATGCCGTAATTATAAAGCTAATAATCTTGTTGTCATTTGTTGGTTTTGGCGTGTATGGCCTTTTTGGAAATCCTCATTTAGAACAATTATCTCCTGAACATTGGGAATCTCCATTCAAACTGCTCACAGCAGGTATGGTAATCTTTGTTGCTTATGAAGGGTTTGAATTAATTGCGAATGCTGCTCCTGATATTGAAAATCCCGAAAAGAATATCCCTCGAGCCTATTATTGGTCGGTAGTTTTTGTAATATTCTTATATATAATTATCGCAATAATTACTGTAGGTTCTTTAGAGTTTAGTCAAATTGCAACTGCCCAAGATTATGTATTAGCAGAAGCGGCTAAACCAATGTTAGGGAAAATTGGATTTACAATAATTACTATTGCTGCATTAATCTCGACCTTTTCTGCAATAAATGCTTCCCTGTATGGAGGTAGTAGGGTGAATTATGAAATTGCAGAAGATGATGAGTTACCCATAGAGTTTACCCGCAAACTATGGAATCAACCTATTGGATTAATTATTACTGCTATTGCAACAATCGTATTGGTGAATACCTTAAAATTAGAGAGTATTTCAACTGCAGGAAGTGTTGGTTTTTTATTAATATTTGCTGTAGTAAATTATACTGGTTTTAAATTATCTAAGGAGATTGGTGGAAAAAAAAGCATTCCTTTAGCTGGCGCAATATGCTGCTTTGTAGCAATGATTGCATTATTAGTTCAACATTTTTCAGTTAGCAAATCAGATGTATTTATTGCTCTTGGAATTATTATTTTTTGTTTTTCTATGGAATATCTCTACAAAAAAACGACTCATAAGAAATCATAAAAACTATTGCGTATAACGTGTATAAAAAATTACCAATCAGCCCTTAATCGAAAAATTAATTTTTAATTAAAACAAGAAATACCTATTCAAAATGAGATGAGCCAATGAAATATTTAATTAAACTTTTAAAGATTATTTTAACCTTTACTATATTAATAGTCACAGGCATTATACTCTTCTTTGGCCATCGAGATATTCCATTGGATGAATTAAAAGTTACCTACACGAATACGGCTTCTTCATTCATTTCTGTAAATGGCATGGATGTTCATTTTCGCGATGAGGGAAGCCGAACTGACACTATTCCAATCGTACTCATCCACGGCACAGCATCGAGTTTACATACATTTGATGCGTGGACTAATACTTTGAAGAATTCACATCGAGTACTTAGAGTAGATCTTCCTGCCTATGGCTTAACAGGTCCGTTTCTAGACCGTAATTATTCGATGACTCATTACACAAATTTCTTGAAAGATTTTTTGATGGCTTTAGGGATTAAACAATGTATACTAGCTGGTAATTCCTTAGGTGGTGAAATAGCATGGAACTTTACTCTAGAGCAACCAAAAATGGTTGAAAAGTTGATTTTAATTGATGCCGCAGGATACCCTCTAATTTCAAAGAGTGTACCAATTGCTTTTAAATTAGCTCAAACTCCTGTGCTTAACAAATTACTTACCTTTATAACTCCACCTTTTTTAGTGAGATCTAGTGTTGAAAATGTATATTTTGATAAGTCGAAAGTAACCGATTTATTAGTTGAAAGGTACTTTCAGCTAACACTCAGGGAAGGGAATCGTCAAGCCTTTGTAGATCGGTTTAAGATGTCAAAAGATACGAGTGCTTATCATAATATAAGATTGATTCAACAACCAACACTCATTCTTTGGGGTGCTAAAGATTTATTAATTCCAGTCGAAAATGCCTATAAATTTCATGAGTATTTACCGAATGATACACTAGTGATATTGGATGATACAGGTCATACACCTATGGAGGAAAGTCCTCTTGAAAGCCTAGAGCCCGTGCTTGATTTTTTAAAGAACGCACACTAAAAATCAGAAACTTAATCGAACTCGAAAACTTACACAGTTTGAAATCTATATTTTTTGATACATCGAAATGAAATGCTAATTGACTGTACTACCTTTTGTAGCTATGACTTTTTCTAAAACAGTCCATACATTGCTTGCAACAATCTTTTGCCCTTCAATAGTAGGATGAATGCCATCTTCTTGATTTAATTCAGGAATTCCACCCACATCTTTCAATATAAACGGAATCAATTCAGCCTTATTCTTTTCGGCCAATTCCTTAAATATAGCACTGAATTCAGTCGTATATGCAAGTCCCATATTAGGAGGAAGTTGCATACCAGCCAGAATAATAGTAGCGTTAGGCTCTTTCTCTCGTACTGCTTCAATAATCGCCTGCAAGTTCGAACGAGTTTCGCTCAAGGCAACTCCACGTAACCCATCATTAGCACCTAACTCTAACACAAAGACATTAATTTTCTGATTCAACACCCATTTTATGCGACTTTTTCCGCCTGCACTAGTCTCGCCACTTAATCCTGAATTGATAATCGTATAATCCATACCCAAAGAATCTACTATAGTTTGTATAAGAGCAGGATAAGCATCGTTTATGTCATCAAGTCCATACCCAGCCGTAAGACTATCGCCAAAGAATAATATAGTCTTTGATGCGGTATTAATAGTGATCGGCGTTTCAGATTCTGTGGTTTCTAATGGCTCCTTTTTTTTGGTAGTATCTCCACCGCAAGAGAGTAATAATAATGATATTATAAAATAACAAAATTTTAAGAAAATCTGACGATGGCTACGATATAAATTTGAAATCATTTGCTTACTTTGCTTCTTCTGAATTTCTTATAGACTAAATTAAAAATCAGTATGCCAAAGATATT